>SL_8KL_010_SEDDRAFT_10003566_pt1 | contig 12807 bp, 9 predicted proteins | sample SodLakKL_010_SED_4_FD_11160 | JGI IMG/M metagenome (IMG submission 11160) | reverse complement strand
AAATAATTTAATCTTCCTCTAGTTCTTCGTCGAATTCCTCTTCTTCACCGAATTCTTCTTCCTCGAATAGTTCTTCTTCCTCACCGAATTCTTCTTCTTCGAATAGTTCTTCTTCCTCACCGAATTCTTCTTCTTCCTCGAATAGCTCCTCTTCTTCACCGAATTCTTCTTCTTCGAATAGTTCTTCTTCTTCACCGAATTCTTCTTCACCGAATTCTTCTTCCTCGAACATCTCTTCTTCTTCCATTGGTTCTTTGCCGCCCTTCATCATCATAACTGCTATGATGATTATGATGATTATGATGATAAGGCCTATACCTGCTAACATAGCTGTGCTTATGCCTACATCTTCTTCTTCGAAGTTTGCTGTAACAGTCATATCACTGTTCATCGTTACTGTGATTTCTTCATCAGTTCCTGTAGCATCGCCGGTCCATTCTTCGAATTCCCAGCCGTCGTCTGCACTTGCAGTTAGGGTTACTGTTGTTCCTTCCTCGTATTCAGCTAGGTCTGGAGACCTGCTTACAGATCCTTCTCCTTCGATATTTACTGTTAATGTATATGTTTCGACAACAACCTCTTCTTCTTCGAAGTTTGCTGTAACAGTCATATCACTGTCCATCGTTATCGTGATCTGTTCGTTGGTACCTGTAGCATCGCCGGTCCATTCTTCGAATTCCCAGCCGTCGGCTGCACTTGCTGTGAGTGTAACTTCTGTTCCTTCTTCGTATACCTCTTGGTCTGGAGACCTGCTTACAGATCCTTCTCCTTCGATATTTACTGTCAATGTGTATGTTGGTATTTCCTCGAAGTTTGCTGTAACTGTCATGTCACTGTCGATTGTAATGGTTATCTCTTCATCGGTACCTGTAGCATCGCCGGTCCATTCGACAAAGTGCCAGCCTTCGTCTGCAAATGCTGTGAGTGTAACGTCTGTTCCTTCCATATATTGATCCTGTTCAGGTGCAATATCAACTGTACCTTCTCCTACAATATCGACTGTCAATTCATAGCCTTCTACAACATCAACTGTTTCACTTAGGTCACCAATTTCTATATTGTATGTTCCAACTTCATCGAATGTGTATTCTTCATCGATAGCTATTGATTCACCAGCTTCAACTGTATAGGTTTCGAAAACATCACCGTCTATGTACAAGTTGACTTCCCCTTCGGATCCTCCAACATTTTCAACATTAGCGGTTATGTGGACATCTAGAGGTACGAAACCTTCTGTTGGATCAACGAATAAGTTAGAAACTTCAATTTCGGGTTCCCCATATATGGTGATCGTTCCAGATTCAGCACCTTCGAATTCTCCGGTAGCATCTACGTATCCATCTTTCCTTATCAAGTATTCGAATGTTGTTTCCTCAGGATCTATGTCTTCGATTGTGAATAATGCATAACCTACTGCATCGGTCATTTGAGTTCCCAAATCCATATCTCCATAATAAAGAGTTACTGCAGCATCTGAAACTATCCGTCCTTCATGATTTCGTACAGGTCCTATCTCGACATCATAATATTGTGTAGGAGTTTCTGTAAGTACAACTCTTCCAGATTCGGTTCCTGTGAAAGATCTCCTAACTGTTTGATATCCTTCAAGTTCTACAGTCAAGGTAAAGGTTTCTTCTCTTGGATCGATTTCCACGTAGAATACAACTTCACCATCTGCATCTGTTTCACCTGTCTTTGTCTCTATCTCTTCATGTTCAAGAGTAACATGAGCACCTGAAAGTGGGTAGTATTCACCTTCGAATTCATCAACAACTGGACCTATGAATACAACAAACTCCTCTTTAGGCTCTAATTCAACAGTTCCAGTTTCTGCGCCTCCATATGTACCTAAATGTACAACATATTCGTATTTGGTAAACATGATTACAAATTCATAGACGTAATCACCATTCTCTGTCATCGTAAGGTTCTCTATAAACGGTATTGTATGAGATAGTTCTCCAGTTTCGTTTGTCATCCCTTCGAATCTGTAATCAGTTCCTTCTAATTGTAAATTAATCCGTACACCGCTTATAGGTTCACCAGTCTCCTGGTCAATGACTGGACCTATATGTAATGTATTTATTCTTTCTTCTAGTACTACTCGTCCATATTCGTTTGTTTCTACGATCTGACTGTGATATGTTTGGAATTCCCCATGTGATATAACCATATCAAAGGTTAAGTGGAATGGATTATCCTCAATTGTGAAAGTTGCAATACCATCGGATCTTGTTTCTTCGGTTAGCTCTATAGTTTCATTGGATATAGTTACTTCAGCGCCTTGTATGGGATAATAGTCCCCATCTTCTTCATCGAAGAATTCTACCGGACCTACAGTTACAAAGAACTCTTCCTTTGGTTCTAAGTATTGTGTATCCTCTAAGATACCTTCTGGTGTGTCATCTGCACTTATGTTTGTGTATTCTATATCATATATGGTTTGGTATTCATATTCGCTAACAGCTAAGGTGAAGTGGTCTGTAATTAGACCTGCAAACGTTACCATACCATCGACATCTGTATCTTCCTCTAACCTAGTATCACCATATTGGATGACTGCTGTAGCCCCTTCAATAGGGTCATCTGTTTCAGAGTCTAATACCGTCAATTGGAAATTATATGTAGCTGTAACTTCCATTTCTGCATAATATAAGTTTGTGTCTGTATCTTCCACTGTCAAGTTTACAGTGTAGTGAGGTCCAATTGTATCAAAGGTATGTGTAATTGTTTCTTCAGTTCCAGTAGCTATGACATCCTCATCCATGAAAATTTGCCATTCATATGATTCTATATCACCTGTGGTGTTTGCTTCGTAAGTTACTTCTGTGTTTACGAGCGGGGCCTCAGGTCCTATAATTGGCTCTTCTGGGTCCAGTTCGTGGATTGTTTCGCCGGCAAGGTCACCAGTAGCTCCTGTAGAATCCTGTGCCAAGACTGTGGGTGTTGTCATCATAGCAGCAAATCCTGCAAAAACCAGGACAAATGCTACAACGAACACCTTCCATTTAGAATTTTTTTCGTTCATATATATCTAAGCCTCCTAATTTCTTCGATTAAGAGAAAACTTCAGCCTATTTATATTTTTCCACATCTAACAGATAAAAAAGTGGGTTCAATGTGGTGTGTTGGCTTTTTATATAATAAAGGAAAGATGTTTAGGATTATTGGGAAAAAGTATTTTAGCCTTTTACAACACCCAGAGGTACAAGTTTTGCAACTATCTTTGAAAGTCCTGCATTATGAGTGATCTCTACCACTTTATTGACATCCTTATATGCACCTGGACTTTCTTCCTCTAAAACATCGTTGCTAGCTGCTTTCACATAGATACCATCATCCGCTAGCTGTTTCTTTATCAGGTTAGCTCTGAACTTCCTACGTGCCCCTGTTCTAGACATAACTCTACCTGCACCGTGACATGTTGAACCCCAACTTCGCTGCATAGCATGTTCTGTTCCTATCATCACATAGCTGGCAGTACCCATATCACCAGGTATTATCACGGGCTGGCCGACATCCCGATATATTTCAGGCACTTCTTTTCTTCCAGGTTCGAATGCTCTTGTTGCACCTTTACGGTGGACTACCAGTTCTTTGTCTTTGCCGTCAACCTTATGAGTTTCTTTCTTAGCAACATTATGACATACATCATATATCATATTCATATCCATATCTTCTGCACTCTGGTTAAAGATGTTTTCGAAACTTTCCCTGACCCAGTGTAAAATCAATTGCCGATTTGTCCAAGCGTAATTGGCCCCGCAGTTCATGGCTGCGAAATAATCCCGTCCCTCAGGGGAATCGAAAGGAGCACAAGCCAGCTGTTTATCGGGTAAATCAATACCGTATTTCCTGACAGCACTTTCCATCTTTTTTATGTAATCTGTAGCGATCTGATGGCCACATCCTCTAGAACCGGTGTGTATCATGGTAGTGATCATACCTTCTTTTAGACCCATTGCTTCGGCAGCTTTTTTATCGAATATCTTTTCAACTTTCTGAATCTCTAAAAAGTGGTTTCCCCCTCCTAAGGTTCCAAGCTGTGGTGCACCTCTATCCTTCGCTTTTTTACTGACTTTATTAGAATCGGCACCTTCTAACCTTCCGTTGTCTTCTATCCTTTTCAAATCTTCCTCCCATCCATATCCCTTTTCAACAGCCCATTCAACTCCGTAATCTAAAACAGTTTCCAACTCTCCAGTCCCTAACCTTACTTTGCTCTTCCTACCTACTCCAGCAGGTACGTTATCGAACATATTGTTGATAAGTTCTTTAAGATTATCTCGTACTTCTTTTTCCTCTAGATTGGTCCTTACCAACCTTACACCACAATTGATATCATAACCTACTCCTCCTGGTGAAATAACACCTTCTTCGGCATCCATGGCAGCTACGCCACCTATAGGGAATCCGTACCCCCAGTGGATGTCAGGCATAGCTTTTGAAGCTCCGATTATACCGGGTAATGTTGCTACATTGGCTACTTGTTCAGGGGCGTTATCACTCTTAATAGAATCGATAAGTTCATTATCGGAAAATATCCATCCATCAACTCTCATCCCTTTTTTGTAACTTTTGGGTATCTTGTAAACATACTTACTTTTATGTTCCATCGGTCCTGTCCAACTTCGACTCATGATCCTTCACTAATTTGTAACAATGAGATATTACCGTATTGTATTTTACGGTGTAGAATAGTGTATATTCAGCTTTTATCTTCCAGTATCTCAACGATCTTTTTAGCAGTTTCAGGACCGATACCCTTTACCTCCTGTAGGTCCTTTACATCTGCTTTGAATACAGATCTTAAATCTCCAAAATTATCGAGTAATCTCTCTGCTAGGGTTCCAGAGATGGATGGTAATCCTTCTATGATAAATTTCTTCTGATTATAGGTCGACATAGATTCCTTGTCTTTCCTGATCGATGTAGATCTTTTAGCACCTTTCTTCCTGGAAACCAATGCTTTTATAAGCGAGGCTGTTTCCTCCTCATCTTTAGTTGAAACAACAGGTATCCTGAAGTCATTTACCAAAGATGCTAATGCCCCATAAACTGCGTTATCACTGATGTTCCTTTTGTGATGCAGTCCCTCCCCTTCAAGAATCATTATTGGACTGATGTATTGTTCCTTTAATGATTTAGCTTGGGAAAATAATCTACCGTCGATTAAAGATTCTAGGAAATCTTCTACTGATTTCCTTTCGATAGCGGTATCTTCAGATATAATATAATCACCAACTGAAAGCTGTGCCGTATTGATCTTGATACCTTTTTTTGATATCTCCGTGACTACCTTACTGTTCTGTTCCCGGGTGTCAATAGTTATCGCCGGAATGTCGTTTTTCTCTTCAACATCTTCTTTTTTCTCCTGGTCCATGTTTTCATTCTTTTTAAAGTCCATGAGAGACCGTTGGTTCTTGTTACTAATTTGTCCAGAATGTTTTTCCTTGATCTTTGAAAGTTGTTTCTTACTTTTCTTTTTCACAACTTTATAATCACCTTCTTTTCTCTTCATGGATTCACCAACCCTTACTTTATCATCAAGATCTCTTTTCAGAATTTTAAGATTTCTATTCATTTTCTTCTCTTTATTCTTACTAGACCAATAGTAGGCTTCATCTCTCGTGTTCTTCGTTATCAAGATGATGACTTTGCCTTTTCTCTCCCTAGCAGTCCTACCTCTTCTTTGTATAGTTCTGATTTCAGAAGGCACTGGTTCGTAGAATACAACTAGATCTGTTGCAGGTATATCCAATCCTTCCTCACCGACGCTGGTTGCAACTAAAACATTGTATGTCCCGTCTTCAAATCTTTTGATTGCTTTCAACTGTTCACTCTGTTTAAGACCTTTATCTCCTTCTTTATCCGCCTGGCCCACAAATCTTATGGGTTTAACCCCTTCCTGTTCAGCCAATCTTCTAGTCAGCTTTTTGGCGGTATTCCTGTAATGGCTGAAGACTATTATCCTGGATTCTGGTTTTTTTCTTAGCTGTTTTTTCACTACCTCTAACGTTTTAGGGATCTTTGGATGTTCCTCGTCAAAATTTTTTAATAGTTTTAGAACCTCAATCATTTCATCAGAATTCATTATCCTACGCGAAGCCTTAGACCCTCCACGGGATTTTGCTTCATTTTTTAACTTATCTAGATATTCCTTTAACACCTCAGGACCCTGAGTCTCGGCCTGATCCATGGCATGGTCTATTTTAAGGGCTGATGCCACGATACTGGCAGCGTTGTATAATTTAGGATCTCCACCCGAATGTAACCGGCCTTGTATCTGATTACTAGCCTCTATGATCTTCTTTCTAGAAACTCTTTCGGGGTTCTGGTTCTTAAGAAAACCATATTTTTTAAGTTTCTTTATATCTCTAACTAGGATCTTTTTCAAAATCTTGACTATCCTTTTATGTTTTCTCGTTAGTTTTACATCGATCCACTTGATATCCATCTTCTGGATATAATTCACAACGTCTGGATCGTATTTAGTACGGATCTCTACGTTATCTATATCTAATGTTTCACATACAGATGTTATATTTTCACTTTCACTTCCAGGAGAAGCAGTTAAACCAAGAACAAGACCATCTTTTTTCTTGTACTGTTCAGCGATGAAAACATATGAGTATCCCCCTACAGCCCGATGTGCCTCATCGAAAACTAAAAGAGATACGTCATCTAATGAGATCCTCTGTGCCATTATATCGTTCCTTATGACCTGTGGTGTTGATACGATCACATCAGTTTCTTCCCACAACTTACCTCTTTCTTCTGGCTTCACATCTCCTGTGAAAACTTTTGGTTCACCCAATTCAAGTAAACCTTCGATGTCACGGGCATGCTGGTTAACTAGTGGTTTCGTGGGAGCTAGGAAGAGTATTTTACCATCAGGATTTTTGAACTTTACATCTGCCATCACCAAAAAAGCGATGATGGTTTTTCCCATACCTGTAGGTATTACTACCAATGTTGAATTATCTTTAGCTACCTCTGCTATATTTATCTGATAATCCCTCTTTTCGATAGTATCATCTTTCACAAGCGGATGCTCATAATATGTCAAAGTTATCGATCACCTCTAATTAATGAAATTATAATCCTAAATTTTCGTCGAGTTGTTCTTCCATCTCTTCACCCATGGCCAACTCTTCTTCCCACTCATCTAATGTATCTAAAATCTCTTTCAACTTCTTCAAACAGTCTATACAAACCCATTTTTGGCCTATCTCTTTACCAGGAAGTTTCTTATATGCTATCCTTTCGCAGAGGTCACAGTGATGCATATCTTCTGTTCTGTGTTCCGCGTAGGCCTCCATCCTTTTACCTTCCAGAAGGCTATTGATCAGTTTTTCACGGATCTCATTTCCTTTATCTTCTGCCTCTTCGCTTTCTTCTTCCAGCGTACCACCATTAAATCGATAATTATACCCTCCATATATAAATCATCCTGATAGGGTCGGGTGAAATTATAGTATAAGATTTTTCAAAAAATCATTTATATACATTAGTTGTTCACAAATTATCATGAAACTTTTATTTCTGGGAACCGGTGGAAGTTATCCTTCCCCAAAAAGGAACGTTACTGCAATCGCTATCAAACATGGGAGTGATGTCATATTATTCGATTGTGGTGAAGGAACACAGCGTCAGTTCATGCAATCATCCATTTCATTCATGCAGACAAAAAGGATATTCATAACTCATTTCCATGGGGACCATTTTTTAGGATTACCTGGACTAATACAGAGTATGAATTTAAATGAGAGAGAAGACGAACTTGAGATATATGGTCCAAGAGGTACTCAGCAGATGTGTAAACGCTTGATAAATCTTGGTTATTTTAGACCTAATTTTCCAGTAAAGGTAGGTGACCTTGAAACGGGTGCAGTTTTGAGGTTTGATGGATATTCATTGGAAACAGTATCCTCGGACCATAACGTCCCTTCCCTGGCATATGTCTTCAAAGAAAACGATAAGAAGGGTAGATTTGATCGAGAAAAAGCTATAGAACTTGGAGTACCTGAAGGTCCTTTATTTAGCCGCCTTCATGAAGGTGATCCAGTAGAGGTAGATGGTAAAAAGATAGATCCTGATCAAGTTGTGGGAGCTCCCAGGAAGGGTAAGAGTATTGTTTATTCAGGGGATACTAGACCATGTATGAGTATATGTGAAGCTTCTGAGTACGCTGATGTTTTGATACATGACGCTACTTTAGAATCGGAGATGTCAGACATAGCCCTAGAAAGAGGTCATTCCTCCGTTAAACACGCAGCAGAGATAGCTAAAAAGGCAAAAGTTGATAGATTATTTTTATTCCATATGAGTCCGAGATACGAGAATGTTAATGAATTAGAGAAAGAAGCCAGAAAGATATTTGAAAAAACTATCATACCTTCGGACCTTTCCGAGTATGAATTATAAAGTATGCGAAAATGATAATAAGCAAGAGTGTTAATCCTCCATCTGCTAAACAATGAAAAACCTAATAAAAAATATATCAAATATTAAACGGGACCTTGACCCGAACAAGATGATCCTTTTCACAGATTCCAAACAGTTGATGGAGGAACTGGTTGATGAGATAAAAGATGTAGACCTCATTGTGACTACTAATAAGCCNCCATTATCGAAATTATTACAACTTTCGAACGTTCATGTTAGGAAAATAAATTATCCACCTGAAATCGGGATAAATGTGCTTACNCAAGCTAAAGATGTAGTACTCTCTTGTATTGCTGAAGGACTATTGGATAATTCCGACCGGGTTCTTTTTGTAATATCCACTGATATAGACACTGTTCTTTCCTTCGATGTCGAAGACATAGGTGTTGCCAATCTTAAGGATAAGGTAGGGAACCGTATTGATATTAAAGTTCTAGAAGCTGCATTTAATATAGGTTCTCATATCGTAAGAGAAGGCAAGGAAGGTATGCCGGCGGGAGCATTGTTCATCTTAGGTGACTCAAACAACGTTTTAAGACATACAAGGGAGAGTATCCAAGATCCACTTCAGGGTTGTAAAAAATCCGAGTTGAATATCGTCGATAGAACGAACTGGAACACGATAAAAGAATTTTCGATGTTGGATGGCGCTTTTGTTGTTGATGAGGATGGGTATCCCAGATCTGCTGGTAGGTATGTGATGTTCAATGAGGATATGCATGAATCTATGGAGAGGGGTTACGGTGGAAGACATCTAGCCGCTGCTTCTATAACCCACGATACCAGAGCCATAGCTATTGTGGTTTCATCAGAGGGTCCAATCAGAATTTACAAGGATGGAGAAAGGATATACGACGTGAACTCGGTTTAATTGGATCGATATGTTTTTACCAAAACTATATATTCTACTCTTTTACCAATACTATTTATACTATGCGTTAATGAAAATATAGAGAGAGAATAAAAAGATATAGAATTAAAGGTAGATATAATGAAATTGAATTTCTTAGGAGGGGTCTCCAAAGTCGGACCCTTATCGATGGTAATGCATCAAAATGATATGACTTTAATATTCGATCATGGTATGCTTCCAGCAGATCCACCAGAGTACCCTATGAGGTCACCCTTAGTAGATGTTGCTTTTTTATCACATTCACATTTGGATCACTGTGGGATGATGCCTGCACTGGTTAGGCAGAATGATGTTCGAGTTTTAACCACACACCCCACACTTGAAGTGACTGAATTGTTATTGTATGATAGTTTGAAGATCGCTGATATCGAGGGTTATCCAAAACATTATGAAAAGCAGGATATAAAAAGAACCAAAGCAGCCTTTGACATGATGGGTTACAGTTCTAAAAGGGAGATCGGTGGTTTGGAGATCGAGATCCATTCCGCTGGCCATATCCCTGGTTCAAGCATGTTCGAGATCAAAGGGGAAGAGAATACACTCTTCACAGGGGACATAAACACACAGAATACAAGATTACTATGGGGTACTAGTCCCGTAGAATGTGATAATCTGATCTTAGAATCAACTTATGGTGGAGAAGAACATGATGTCAGAGATGAAACTGAACAAGCCTTTTTGGATAAGATCGATGAAACCTTAGAACGTGGAGGGCAGGTAATAGTACCGGTTTTCGCAGTCGGTAGAACTCAAGAGATATTGATGCTTTTAGATGATAGAGATTACGATGTTTGGTATGATGGGATGGGTAGGACGGTAAGTCGTATCTATCAGAATCATGAGGGATTCGTCCGTTCGGTAAAATCACTCAGAAAAAGTATGGAGAATGCGAATAAAGTGAAGTCGAACTCCACTAGGAAAAAGGCCATGGACGCTGAAGTGATAGTCACAACCAGTGGTATGTTGGAAGGTGGACCGATACTTAATTATCTACAAAAGATCAGAAGGGATCCGAAAAGTTCTATCCTTCTCACCGGTTATCAAGTTGAAGGAACCAACGGTGATATGCTCCTTAATAATGGTATGATAAGAGATAGAGGAGCTACACTTCCAGTTGAGTGTGATGTAGAAAAGTATGATTTCTCAGCCCATGCTGGTCATTCAGAACTTGTTGAATTCGCTAAAGGATGTGATCCTGAAAAGATAGTTCTTATGCATGGTGATAAAAGAGAGAAATTGGCTGAAGACCTTGACGAGTTCGAAGTATACATGCCTAACGAAGGTGAAACCATCGAGATATGATCTAAATAATACACGGGATAAGATAATTAAAAAGAGGAGTTGATGTATTGGTAACGGACTTTTCGGTGATGAGGTTCATAATATGCTTTGTGTTCCTTGGGATATCTGTTATCAGTGATCTTAAAACCCGAAGAGTATCGAATAAACTTTGGTTGATAATGGCTCCCACGGCAGTTGCTGTTTTGATGATGGATCTATACCTTAGAGGTGTGAATTGGAGATATTATCTGATCCTTATACCAATAGGTTTTTTACTTGTTGAAGCTCTGATAGAAAGACCTCCAGTTGTTTTAAAGGGAAAGGTAAACGTATTGGTATTGATATGGTTTTTAGCTCCCGTGATCACTTTGATCTACATGCTTTACTCGATAGAAAGCAGCATGCTGTTGTGGTCACTCATGTCGATTTTAGCCATGATGGGCGCGGCCTTCGTTTTCTATTATTTTGCTATAATTTACGGAGGTGCAGATGCTAAAGCAATAGTCGTTCTTGCAGTTTTGTTCCCTTTCTATCCTGAGATCCCGGGGATAACTTTTTGGGGTGGAGATCCAGCGATGTTGGAATTCATGGAGGTATTTTTTCCTTTTACTTTTGTGATATTGTTAAATGCTGCGATTTTGTCCCTTATTCTACCGGTGTATTATGTTTTAAAGAATTTAAAGAATGGGGATTTAGAGTTCCCTCAGATGTTTTTTGGTTATAAACATAAAGTCGATGAGATCGAAGAATCATTTGTTTGGCCTATGGAGTATTATGTAGGAGATAAAAGAAAGGTAAAATTATTTCCTAGGGGGATGACGGATGACAAGCTGGATTCATTAAAAGAAAAGGATCTGGAAAAAGCATGGGTGACTCCTAAAATACCGTTTTTAGTGTTCATTTTTCTTGGATATTTGATCTCCTATATAATCGGTAATCCTACGTTATATTTATTCGACTGGATTATTTCTTTGATATGACCGGTTTTGTAAAAAAAACGAAATTTACCAATTGTAGTATATATAATAAAAATTTGCGTAAAACTTAAATATAATCAAAACCTCCTCATATATAACTTTAGAAGTAGTATATAAATGGAGGCCTCTAAGTTGAGAACACAAGGTACGATTGTGTCCATTGTTGGTCGAGATAAGATTATCGCTCGATTTTCAAACGACCTTGATGTGGGTTCTACTATATTTGACAAAAGAAAAGCAAAGATAGGTCAGGTCGAATGGATATTCGGTCCTGTAAACGATCCCTATTATGAAATCAAGCTTAATGGAAGAAAGATCAAGAGGCTGTCCATGATGCGTGAAGAACTTTACGCAGAGGAGGAACAATAAAATGAATGAAGATGAACTATCTACTAGAGGTAGAACGGATAAGGTAGAAAAAGTTACAGAATGTCCTGAATGTAACAGCAGACATCTGGCCCAGGATTATGATAGAGGGGAGTTAGTTTGCGAAGAATGCGGTTTAGTTATCGATGATCAGTATGTAGACAGCGGACCGGAGTGGAGAGCCTTCGATATGAAGCAGGAGGAAAGCAGAGCTCGTACCGGTGCACCTATGACCCAGATGGTCCATGATAAGGGTCTATCAACGGGTATCGATTCATCAAATAGAGATTCTTACGGCAGATCGATCCCCAGCAAAAAGAAAGCTCAAATCTATAGATTAAGGAAGTGGCAGAGAAGGATACGTGTATCGGATGCAACAGAAAGGAACCTCGCCTACGCTTTGACCGAGATGGATCGTATGGCATCCACGATGGGTTTACCTAAAAATATCAGAGAGACCGCGGCTGTGATATACAGGAAAGCTGTCAAGAAGAATCTGATACGTGGTAGAAGTATCAACAGTGTCGTTTCTGCTTCTTTGTATGCAGCATGCCGTAAAGCCGGTGTTCCTAGAACATTGGATGAGCTCGCTGAAGCAACATCTTCTGACAGAAAAGAGATCGGAAGGACATATCGTTTCTTGAGTAGAGAACTAGTGTTGAAGTTAAAACCAACAAAACCTCAGGAATATCTAGGTAGATTCTGCAGTGAGTTAGAACTAGATGGTAAAGTGCAGAAGATGGCTGAGAACATAATCGAGCAGGCAGAGAAACAGGAACTGATATCCGGGAAGGGTCCCACAGGTTTAGCTGCGGCATCGAT
>SL_8KL_010_SEDDRAFT_10003565_pt1 | contig 12807 bp, 11 predicted proteins | sample SodLakKL_010_SED_4_FD_11160 | JGI IMG/M metagenome (IMG submission 11160) | reverse complement strand
ATTGTTCCTTCTCTCCCTCTGAATCATTCTCCAACTGTGACTCCATAAGTTCTTTGATCTTCTCTCTCCTGAACAACCAGTAATGTATCCTCCACTCTCTGCCATCGTATAGAGTGGTCTCTTCTCTTTCAGTTGTCAGCAATCCAGCATCTTCAAGCATATAGAAAACGTCCCTATCTTCCTGTTCTAAAATATTGTCAATAATCCTTTCACTATATCCAAAAAAATTCAATACATGTTCAGCCATCATCCTAGCTGCGCTTTCCTGCATGGTGCGGCCATCCACGCTGTTTTGAATAGCTCCAGTGAGTTGTTCGATAGTGAGTGCTGCAGACATACCATTCTCTTTTACTTCATCCTCGGCCATAATGATCATTACCTTGTACTCTATTATATAAATTGGTAGTTTATCCTATAAATATATTTCGTTTGCATTTTTGTCCAGGACTTAATCGATAGGTCTCCTAAAGTCGTTCCAGCCATCTTTTACCCTCTGAACGGGTATGTCCTCGTAAGAATCGAGCTCTCGGTAGAAGTTATGATCGAAGTCCGAGCAAAGAAGCTGCCAGTTCTCCCAATGCCCCATATTTTTCCACTGCCAACCGGCATCCAACTCTAAAAAGTGATATCTGCCATGTTCTTTCCAGGTGATCTCGATAATTCCGAATTCAACAGCTAGTTCGTATAGAATCCGGCCTAAAAGTACTGTATTTCCGTTGCTTTGTTTCAATTGATACCCATTTTTCAGCATCTTTGGATGTTGTACTCTGATGGCATTCAAACCTTCAGCCTCCCCAAGAGAGGAATTGGTTTTATCCATAGTCAAGAAATATACACCCTTTCTTAAATCTATTTCCTGTACAAATGTTCTAAATTGGTCTCTGATTAGTGAATCCGCATTTTGAAGTTTCGTACTTTCTTCACCTGCGTACCTTAACTGGGATGGATTGGTTTTTCCAACCACTAATACTGTATACCCTGAATTAACCTTGTTCTCCTGGAGTGTGTGTAACTCTTGTAAGGCTCTAAACCCTATCCTACCTATGTGTGTCAATCTACCCTTACTTTTATGATTAGCAGCATTTTCGATCTCTTTCATTACCACACCTGGAACTGCAAAGAGTATCCATTTTGGAATCTTGGAATATGAGTAAGGGTTCATATCATCCAATGCTCCAAGAAGGTGTTCCGAAATTATACAGTTGTATAAAAGATTAGTATCTAACCCTAAAATCAGGTCTTTATTGATTGCTAATTTCTTTGCGACTTTATCCATATCATAAGGTTCGATCAAACCGCTCCGGGTCATAGCTGACGTTAGATTATTTAGAACATTTCTTTTATCTGCGATGATGTCAATGGTATAATCAGAAGGGCTGCCTCCTATAGTCATCAATTTATCAGTGGGACCTTCTTCTCCTTCAGATGGCTTTGAGTTAATCACCAGATTTCCTATGTTGTTTTTCAGAAGACTAGACATCATTTGGAGGACCGGAAAGTCCAATAATCTATTTTTATTTACGAACTTTTTCCATTTCATTTTACTCCTCAAACAATCTATTAGTCATCCATCTAGGATCGAATTCTTCTAGGTCATCATAACCTTCACCAGTTCCCACGAACAATATCGGTTTGTTAACAGCATGACCTATGGATAAAGCTCCACCACCTTTAGCATCGGCGTCGATTTTACTCAATATAACACCATCTATACCGACAGCTTCGTCGAATTTCTGAGCCTGATCAACTGCATCGCTACCTGTTAAAGCATCTCCAACGAAGATGACCATATCGGGCTGTGCTACTCTTTTGATCTTTTTCATCTCATCCATCAGGTTAACGTTGGTCTGCATCCTTCCTGCAGTATCGATCAGAACGATATCTTTACCTCGAGCAGTTGCATGCTCGATGGCATCATATGCTACGGCTGCAGGATCACTGCCTTTAGAATGCTTGATGACTTTTACACCTAACCTCTCACCATGTTTCTGTATCTGCTCTAACGCTCCTGCCCTGAAAGTATCTGAAGCTGCTAAGACACACGAATATCCCTTCTTCATCAGTCTATGACTAATTTTAGCGATGGTAGTGGTCTTGCCCGTACCGTTCACACCTACAAACATGATGGAAAACGGTTTCTTAGATTTTTTAACCCTCTTATCAAAGTTCACTGTTTCCACTTCAAGAGCTGATTGGACAGCTTTTTTCAAACTGGTTTCGATAACATCCTCGATCTCATAACCCCTGTCGATCTTCCTACCCAATAAATTTTCTTTAACATCTTCTTGGATCTCATCTGCTATAGGTAAAGCTACATCAGCTTCTAAAAGTGATAATTTCAGTTCCCATAAGATTTCATCAAGTTTTTTCTCCTTGATCTTAGAACCCCATCCATCTACAAAGGCCTCATCCGGGGATTCTTCTACACTTTTCTTACTAGACTTTGTTATATTCGATAATTTACTCTTTAGCTTCTCAAACATCTATCCGCACTCCAGCCTCCGATGATCGGCCGACTCACATCTGTCCCTGAGATTGTAGTTCTTGATACTCCTCTCTAACTTCCTGTTCCAATTCTTGAGCCTGTTTTTTCATTTCGTTGAAATCTTCCATAAGCTCGTCTTTAGTATCTTCAAACTCCTTCTTTCTGTCCTCAACTATATCCATAGCTTCACTGACTTCTTTTTCTGCAGAAACATCTGCACCTAGACCTATGAGAACTTTATCGTTATCTCCTACTTTTGATTGTAGATATGAATTTGCACCGATAGGAACCAATAATTGACTGCCTGGTTCTTTTTTACTGTAGTTCTTCATGGTTTCCATTGCTTGATCATGTCCTTCTATCAGTTCATCTATGAAATCAAGCTGGTTCTCAAAAGCCTGAACTTGCGAATTGAGCTGTTGTAACCTATTTACTTTCTGTCTAAATTCTTGCTGATTTACCATTTTATCTAATTCTCCCTTTCTAATAAATCCTCTATATACGCGTCCTCAATTTGTTCTTTATCTATCTCGTTAACGCCTCTAATCTTTACATTAGTACGTTTGACTCTATGTTTGCTGCCCAGGAGAGAATATATTTTTTCTTTAGCTGATTCTTCATCATCTCCAACCACTTCTTTTGCGAAGTCCTGCCAGTCGGTTCTCCTGCGCCCCATTCGGAATTTACCTTTCACTTTGTATACTTTCATCTGTAACACCTTTTGATCGTTGATGAAACGATTTTAACCAACTCATGATGAGGGGGGTATTAAAAATTAACCCCTTAAAAAAAGAGGCCTCGTGAAATCAAATAAATATATAGTTGGGGTCCTAATTAACAAGCACAACAGATATATACCTCATCTCCGTAAACACGATTTAAGTAGCGGGGACTAACCCGCCGGAGATGTGCCCTTCATAGGGTGAATCCAAAAACAGTGAATAAAGTGGTCAATATGGCAGAAGAAGAATTTACATTAGAAGATGATGAAGAAAAAATAGAAGACAAGCAAAGTATGTACAAGTACATTGAGGATGCTTGGAAAAATCCAGATGAAGGATATTTGAAACAACTACAGTGGCAACGTATCCAAAAATGGAGAAGAGAAGATAATTTTACAAGAGTAGAAAGGCCAACTAGATTGGATAAAGCTCGAAAATTGGGTTATAAGGCTAAACAGGGCTATGTAATCGTACGTTCAAAAATTAGGAGAGGCGGGCTGCATAAAAGTAGACCTAAAGGTGGACGTAAACCTAAAAAGTTGGGGTTGGAAAAAATAACACCTAGAAAAAATCTACAGCGTATTGCTGAAGAAAGAACTTCTAAAAAATATCCAAACTTAAGGGTCCTTAATTCATATTGGATCGGACAGGACGGGAAACACAAATATTTTGAAGTTATAATGGTGGACCCACATCATCCAGTGATCAAAAACGACGATAAGATCAACTGGATTTGTAAAGATTCACAGAAGGGAAGAGCCTTCCGAGGATTGACTTCAGCAGGAAGAAAATCAAGGGGTCTACGAAAAAAAGGCACAGGTGCAGAAAGGTCCCGACCTTCGAAGAGAAAAACTGAAAGGTAAAAATACCCCTTCCCCTAATACCCTCTTTATATGCTTCTAACAGATCCACAGATATATGCGCTTTTTTTTCTTGTAGGATGTTTTTCAGTAAAGTCACTTTTAGATCTGCAGAACTGGGCGTCTAGGAAGAACCTCTGGGAGCTCTGGATAGTTTTTATGATTGCTATGTTAGGACACGACTTTTTATTTCAACCGAGTTCAACTCCCTATCTAGCTGGTAAATGGGGTTTGTTAGTTGTGATCTCACTTATTTTTTATTTTAAAGATATTGATTTTATTATCCTTGATGATAAAGTAGCCTTTTTGGCAGCGTTGGCATTGCTCCATCCCATTATGACTCCTTTTTTTGCTATAGTATACATAGGCCTAATTCTATTGTTTAAAAAAAGATTAAAACATGGGTTTAGCCATACTAAGAAAATACCGACGTTACCGGTTTTAACTACATCTCTTGTATTCACCGTGATATTATTTTTATTCTACTAGTTATCTCACATAGGGTAATAAATAATGGCGGAGTGCTGAAAGGATATTTGCTTTTGACCCATGGATGAAAACATGGATATCAGATAAATCAAGGATCAATGAAGGGTCTGTATGGTCTAAATTCTTTATATCTTTGACTTCTTTAAGGGGTATTTGATACCAAGAATCACCATCTGATAATAAAAGACCATCATCAGTTATGTATAATTTACCTCCTCCAGAAGCTAGATTATACTCTTTAGAATTGTCTTTCATTCTGAAATCAAAATTTACAATATCAATAAGTCTTGCAAACATTCACTTGATTTAGGTTTATAAGTCGTATTTATAATTTAGGCCCTCTTTTATCGAATCCATCAATTTGCCTAAATTGCCTTCTTCTAATGCAGAGATGTGTAATCGATCATTGTCCATTTCATCTATATCGGATTTGTTGTCAACTTCGATAATATTAACATTTGGAAAACTCTCCTTTAGCTCTTCTGCTAGAGTTTCCTGATCTTCTAATGGATATCCACAAGTACCAGTAGGATCATATAAAAATAAAATTAAGTCTGCTAAGCTCTCTAAAGCGTTGACTGCCTGTTTTTCTATATCATTTCGTTGTTCATTAGGCCTATCTAATAATCCTGGAGTATCTAACAATTGACATTTATGATAACCTAGTTGGAAATGACCAATACCTACTTCTTTTGTTGTAAATGGGTAAACTGCGACTTTAGGTTTACCGCTGGATATCTTAGATACAAGTAAAGATTTCCCCACATTAGGATATCCTGCCACCACAACTGTAGGGATATCGGTGCGGATATCTGGCAGAGAATTCAATTTCCTTCTACATACCTCTAAAAATTCTAGATCCTCATCGATCTGTTTAATTATCGAAGAAGTCCTACCATAAGCCTGTCTTCTTATCTGTTCCATCTCTTCTACCGTTTCTTTTTTCATCAAATTTCTAGCTGATTCCATAAGGACCCTTTTTGTTCTACGTTTAGCCCAGTTAATGGCTCCGATGCTTTTCTTAAGCTTATCTATACCTATCATGATTTCGATGATTTCATGGTAAAATCGTGGTAGAGTATCTATAGATGGGAACTCCTCCTCATATCTCTTCAAAGTATCCTCTAGAGTATGAGCTACTGTGTTTAATTTAGCAGAGTTAGTCTTTTTTCTGCTTTGTTCTTTATTCGCACCTTCTTTCCGTTTCTTCGATGCTTTTTTAAAAGCTTTATCTAAAAGCTGTTGTGCTGTTAATATCGGAGGGATTTTAAATTCCATAACGGAGGTAAAAATCTCATATCGGTTAAATTTAACGGAGTTTTCAACGAAAACGCTTAAAAAGGACCTGTTTCTTCAACCGTAATAGGTGCCCGGAATGGAAGAAGGAGACCTAGTTTACGTAGATTACGATATATGGATAATGCCTGATAATGAGGATGAAGAGCCTATACTCTTCGATACTACAGATGAAGAAAAAGCAAGAGAAGAAGAGATCTATGATGAAGATGCATCTTATGGCCGTAAGCCTTTCATAATCGGAGAAGGTGAAATAGTCGAAGGCTTTTACGAGGCCCTTCTGGAAAGCGAAGTCGGTGAAGAAAACTCTATCGAAGTCCCCCCAGAAAAAGGGATAGGTAACAGAGATCCTAGTAAGATAGAGTTATTCAGTAGGAGAGAATTGGATAGGAAAGGAATAGACCCTGTTGTAGGTAAAGAAGTCGAGATAGATAACAGGAGAGGTACTATCATACAGGCTACTGCAGGTAGGATAAGAGTAGATTTCAATCATCCTTTGGCAGGTAAGACCTTAAAATACGATTATACGATCAATGAAAAACCAGAGGAGGATGAAGAGATAGTTAACGCTATCTTCGAAAAAAACTTTAGAAAATCCGACATTGAAGTCAGTAAAGAAGATGATAAGATCAACATCATACTTCCTGAAGAATGTAAGTACGACCAGAGTTGGATGGTAAGTAAATACCGGGTAGTCGGGGACCTCCGTAAATACTTGGATATAAAAATCATCAATTTTATTGAACAATATGTTGAAGAGGAAGATGAGGAAGAAGATATCGAAGAGGAAGAGTTACTAGAAGAACTGGATGAAGAAGCAGAAGAAGACCTAGATGAAGAAGAGTAAAACATCTTTCCAAAAACCCTTTCCCATAACCCATTTCAGATGTTGAATTTATATGACTATTAGAATGACCCACAAACAGATGATCGCCCTTTATCTATTGATAGCACTTTTTATAGGTATATTATCATTCATGTTGGGTCCAGGTGGTTCTATATATGTTACATTGGGTCTTATAGTTATCTTCATAATCTATAAGATTCATCAATATGCTAGGAAAGAAGAAGATCAGGATTGAGATTTTTTATTGAGAAACGGGTGCTAAAGAATATTTCTATATCATTCCAGTCCTAAAAAATATGAAATTTTTCTAACCGCTCATCTATTTTTTCCAAAATAGACTCGCGTCACGAGGCACACTTGGTGAGTTAGATAAGGAATTATAATTCCTATAGAAACCCAAGGGTTCTCATCACCTACTTAAAAAAACGGGCGTAGGGGGATTCGAACCCCCGTTCTACAGCTTAGGAGGCTGTCGCCATATCCAGACTAGGCCACACGCCCAGGTTGTTTCTTTGTACGGACTAGTTTGGATGCAGTTAGAATCACGAGGTTTTCCGAGTGATTCTGATGGGTATCCAGACTAGGCCACACGCCCAGGTTGCTTTTGAGTTGGGGTAGTCTGAGTAAAGGAGTAATTTTTAATTCCTTGGCATATCCAGACTGTGTCCCATGCAAATATACATTTCAGGGATTCAAGCAATAGAAAGTGTTTTAGATAAGTCTTACGCCGTTATCGCCTCATCTGAACAAATTATATTCCGAAGTATCTATCGAATGTTTTTCATCAGAGTCTTTCATAGATACTTTCAATTTAACATCATTATTTTTTATTGGTTTAGTAAGCCCCCATATCCCATATGATAAAAGGACTATAGTTAAAACCAATAAGGGGACTAAAATATAGAGGTTGTAACTATAAACATGGAAAGACACCTCTTCAACTGCATTGTTGCCAGCTCTATCAACTGCCCTGACTTCTACAGTATTAATACCATTCCTTAAATTCTCAAAAAAATACTTGGTCTCATCTTCAACCTTTATCCATTCACCTTCATCGATACGTATCTCATAATATGCAATTTCAGAGTATTCACTCTTGCCTTCCCATCGAACAATCACCTCATTTCCGTAGATGACAGTCCATTCTTCGGGCTCTTTTAACTCGATAATAGGAGGGTTTGTATCGACTGTAAACACGACTGTCTCATTTTTAGTTCGCCCTGCATTATCCCTCGCCTCGACCTGAACAACATTCACTCCATCTTTCAAACCAGTTAATTCATGATCAGTGGCATTACCAATTTCTATCCATTCTTCACCCTCGACACGTATACGATGTTGGATCATGCCTATACCGCCAGAGGAAAACCAATTTACAATTATCTTATCTCTATTTATGTACGTATCATTTTCCGGAGTTAGCAAATCGATTTCAATTGGCTTTACCGGTTCCATCAAGGGATATTTATCAATGAAATTATTTCCTTCATATGGTGTGTCAGCAATTCCATCTCTTCCAGATTCATTTTGATCTGGACCCGAATATATATCTTCACTTTCGTGTATTATCCAATAATTTCCACCTTCAGGATAACCGCTGTACCATCTATTATCTTGTCCCGAATCTCTTCCTGGATCGAACTCGCTTTCAAAGAAGTTGTTATGGTAAATTTTATTGTACCTTGAATCGAGTATTATATGTACTGCTCTACGTGTACCTGAAAAATCATTCAGATATATTTCATTACTTTTAGATCTGGCTAAAATGATACCGTATGTATCGTTCAAAAAATTACTTTCAAAGATTTGATTCGCATTAGAATAAAGCATCGTGATCCCCTGGGTATTATTTGTTGAAGATATGTTCTTAAGACTATTATTGGTAGATTCTCGCAGATAAACTCCTAAAATATTATCGGATATCGATAAGTCTTTTAAAGTTATATTATTCGAATATCCGATTATGATGGCATCACCCATGTTAGAAAGTTCCTGATTTCTTACTGTAACTCCTGTACAGTTAGCTAGAATAACTTGGCCAGCATCGAGTGGTATGATACCTCCATCCTCATTATTCCAATAATGGATTGAATCACCGTTCACTTTATTACTGGTATCGATAGAATGGGTATTCCAATACTTCAATTCTATACCTCCTAAAGAGAGTCCCGTGTTTTCAATATGATTGTCTTTTAATGTGATCCTTTCTGAATTCAATATAGTTATGCCATAGCTACCGTTAACTACTGTATTTTCGGACAATGAAATCATATCGGATCCAAATATCCTGATACCGTTTTCTTCGTTATTAAAAGCCTTATTAGATATTATCTCATTACTATCAGACAGGTAGGAATATATACCTATGAAATTCTCGGAAACGGTATTATTGACGACGGTATTAGCACTAGAAAAAGCAAGAGTGACGCCTATCGAAGCTCTATCTAAATTTTGGTCTTTAATTGTGACTCCGGTACTATTGACAAGTATGATTTGACCCGCATCTGAAGGAAGCGTCCCATCTTCACGATCAACCCAGTAGTAGATGGGGTTCCCGTTAACTGTATTTGACATATCTATATGATGGGTGTCCCAGTACTCCAGTTCGTTACCACCGATCATCATCCCAGAATCTTCAAATATATTGTTTTTTAGAGTGATATTCTTAGAAAAGACCATGTATAGATTATATCTGTTATCAATACCCCTATTGGCATCTATTATATCGTCTTCAGATAACCATAAACTTAAGAAAATACTATTATTATATCCAGTATTCCCAAGTAAAGTATTATTGTTTGAAAAGTAAATATCGATACCATAAATGCACTCTGAAATATTATTTTCTAGAAAGGTGTCATTTTTAGAAGCTGTTGTCATAATACCGATATAGTTATCGAAAACATAGTTTGAGTAAAGAGTATGATTGCTCCCTTCAATTATATTGATGCCAAATAAGTTGTCTGAAATATGATTTTCGTGAATTTCGTTATGATGTGATTCTAAAAATACAATACCTTCGTACACATCTTCGATACTATTTTGGGTTAAAATAGTACGATTTGACCTTTCTACTAATACACCGTACATGTTTCCAGACAGGTTATTTCCATCGAGCACATTATTATGTGATTCGAATAAACTGACTCCATAAGGATTATCAGTGAGATCGTTAGAATGGATTACATTAGCATTGGAACTCCATACTGATATACCTGCGTCTTTTCCAACGGTCACATTTACAGTTTTTTGCCTTTCCCAATCTTCAAGCCTTGCAGTGAATGTCAATTTCACCTCACCATGTACTACTGGAATCCAACTTCCAGTATAATAACCATCATCCTCAACTTGGTCCCATCCCTCTCCATCATCTTGTAGATAGATTGTATCTTCGCCTGTACTGAACTCCACACTTATGTTAGCTCCCAAAATAGGATATATACCATCATTTAGAGATACCATGACATTGGACACGGTGAGTGCCTCTACTTGGGAAAGATCACCAGGTCCATGAATCCATAGATTGACATCTTCATCGGGTGCTTTAGTTAATGCACTTGCGGCGTTTATTCGCCCCGATGTCAAAGTTCTACCATCTAAATCATCGAGTCTATCTACAGAGGATATGATTATATTCTTTATATTGTTGTGATTATAAGATTCATTATTGGAGGCAATTAGAGCCGCTAGACCTGATACATGAGGGACGGCCATAGAAGTACCGGTGGCATATCTATAACCCTCATCAGGATCTGTACTATTAATCTGTCTACCAGGAGCAGCTACGTGGACACTGTTAGCCCCATAATTTGAAAAGGTTGAACGAGTATCATCTTCGTCAGTCGAGCCTACAGAGATAACATTGGTGAGTTCATAACTCGCCGGGTAGATAGGATGCCTCTCTAAGTTCCTGTTGTTGTTCCCAGCAGCAGCTACGAAAAGTATATCTTCATCACGATGATGTTCTATGGCCTCCATTAAAAGTCTGCTTTTTCCAGTTCCTCCCCAACTGTTACTGGTAGCGATTATATTCGTACCCTCTTTCTTCCTTTCTAGAATATATTCCAACGAAGCGATAGCATCTGATACGGTACCACTACCGGTCTCATCGATGAACTTTAAACTCATCAAACTTATGTTCCAGTTTACACCTACAACTCCTTTGCTATTGTTCCCAACAGCACCGATTGTCCCTGCTACGTGAGTTCCGTGTCCATGATCGTCGATTGGATAATAAGAATCGTTGACGAAGTTATAGCCATGATAACCATTTTGGTCCTCCCATAAGTTGGCCTTCAGGTCAGGGTGGGTATGATCGATACCTGTATCTAGTACTGCGATTACTACCTCATCACATCCTGTTGTTATATCCCATGCATCAGGTGCGCTTATTGCTTCCATACCCCAAAGAGAGGGGTATCCGGGGTCATTCGGTGTTTTCATCAATTGGATTTTTCTATCTAGTTCCGCATATTCTACATGAGGATGATTAGACAATATTTTCACAGCAGTCTCCGGGTCTTCACCTTCGTTCAAAATCAATAGACCTCCATTTATGAAGGGATATACACGATCTATTGATGCATCTACATATTCAGTCAACCCTCTGAGTTCATTATAGAGGTGACTATCTTTCAAGATTTCTGAGTGATCTGGTGTTTTAGATGGTCTAAACTTCACTAGAACATTCTTGCTCTGATTTTCTTCATTTCTAAAAGGTTCATTCTTATCTTGTATAGAATTCTTTTCGATGGTATTGTTATCTGAATCTAATAAGAACATTTCAGGGCCCATATTTTCTGAAATAGTGTTATTTTCAATGGTGTTGTTCCAAGAATTCTGAATGTATATACCATATCGGTTATGAGCTATTGTGTTGTTTTTTATCTGCCCATTAGTAGTATTGTAAAGATATAGACCACTATCCCTAAAATAACGACGGGCGTATCCTTCTGCACTATGAAGGTAACAGTTTCGAATCAAGAAGTGGAGTGTAACATTACCTATGTAAAAAGCATAACCTAGGTCCTGTCCATTTATCTCATAGTTTTCGATAATAAACGGATCATCTGCACTACCGTCTCCATGCCATCCTTTGTCAAGTGATAAATTTATCAAGCCATCATTCGAGTCTATACGGATAGGTGATTTTGCATTTAAGTCATATTGTGAATCTTTTAAAACGTGAAAATTAGAACTCGATCCATTTTGAGTGTTATTGTTAAAAGGTAAAGTAGAGGATACCTCATACTCTGAATTTTCACTATTCCAACCTCCATTTGATTCGTTAAGTGGTAATGTGATCGAACTCACTAACAGGATCAGCAACACGATTATCAGCTTTATATCCTTCATACCTAATTCAATAAACCTCTATGGTAGGTCTTTTACTTTTTGGTGTATCGTATTGGTGAATATTTATTCGATATCCTTTTTTTCCATAGAATCTTCTTCATCACTTGATATCATTCCACAATATTCACAGTAACCCGACCCATCTAGATACCTCGTGAAATCTTCACTACCGCAATTTGGACATCTCTTACTGAAGGAGACTCCTTGACCTTCTGCTTCACTTTTCTTTTCTATAGTCGGTGAAGCAACCTTTTTGTATCCCATGGATAACAAGAAGTATCCAATAGCTATGATCAGAACCATCACAGATAGCGCCCTCAGTGTATTCAACAACACATCGGTCAGCTCAGCTTCCAAGGGTATGAAATAAATACTCCAGATCACTCTCGAGAAAGACATAATTATCAGAAGCGTAGCCCCGAAATAAAGGAAATTTTTAGCTTTCTTATTTGCGATATCATGTACCAAATAAACGAAAGCCAGTACATAACATATCTGCTGTATCATTTCTAATCCACCAGAAACCATCATAGAGTGCCTTAAGGCTTCTACGGATTCAAAATTCATGGAGGGGCTAGCTAAGCCAAAAACGAAACCGAGAATGATTAGTACCACTGCCATATTGACATTCTTCTCATGCTGGAATGATACTTTCTTCGAACCTTGGTATAGTTTGTATATCCCGATCAGGTATAATATACCTGATATTATGGCAAGAAGAGAGAGAAAGCAAACTGTGCTTGAAGGGTCATC
>SL_8KL_010_SEDDRAFT_10003563_pt1 | contig 12807 bp, 9 predicted proteins | sample SodLakKL_010_SED_4_FD_11160 | JGI IMG/M metagenome (IMG submission 11160) | reverse complement strand
CCGCAGGCAGCCACCGGGCCAGCGGCCACGCAAGGCCGACAGTAGCCAGCAACAGCGCTGCAATCCAGCCGCCGCGTTGCGCGACCGGCCCTGAACTGTCGCGCCCGAAGCTGGCATCCAGCCAGTCGCGGGCCGCGTTCAGCGCCGTTGCGGAGTAAAGCACGCCCACATGTTCCACCATTGGCGCGATCACGGCGCGCCGACCCGCGCCTTGGGCGGGGTCGCCCACCACTTCGCCCGCGCTGGCCTGTGGGTCGGCAAGGCGCAGCGCTTTCACGGCCTCCTCGGCGAGCATGGTTTCCCATTCCCCCGCGATGACCAGCAGGTTGGGCGGGGCGTCCGCGCTGACAGCCTCGCTGAACATCGAGATGGCGATGACCGCATCGCCGGGCGGGCTGTCAAGAGATTGGCGCACAACGACATCGGACGCCATCGAGTGCCCCAGATAGGCCAGCCGCCCATCTGCGCGCGGATGGGCAAGTGCGGCGCGCGCGACGCGCGCTGTCTCTTCCATCAGCAGCCGGGTGGTGCCGTCAATGGTGCTGACATCGCCGGACATGGGGCGCGGGTTGCGGCCATGCCCCTCAAAATCGAAACTTGCCACGACATAGCCCGCCTGCGCCAGCGTCAGGGCGAAAGGCTCCATCAACTGGCGCGAGCCTGCGAAACCATGCGCAATAACAACAACAGGGGCCGCGCCCGCACCATCGCGCAAAAACAAGGTGGCGGGGGTGCCCCCCTCGACTTGCAGCGGGGTTATGGTCAGCCCCGCGCGGTCCGCCTCTAGCTGCCAGACCGACAGCCCGATGACGACCAGACACAGAAGGGCAATCAGTCGACGCATTTTTCCTCGCAATTTGACATGAAGGTAGATTGAGCGCGTTTTGCGCGCAGGGAAAGTACAAAACGCATCTGCCGACTTCGCCGGAATGCAGAGAATGAGGGTTGATCCTTGCCAGACAGCACCATACTAAGGCGCAGATTCTATCAGGCCGCCACCAGAGCGGCCTTTCATACATGCGAGGATGCTCATGCAAGTCACCGAAACCCTGAACGAAGGCCTCAAGCGCGGCTATACAATCACGATCACCGCGGATGAACTTGCGGCGAAAGTTGATGCAAAACTGCGAGAGGCACAGCCCGATATCGAAATGAAGGGCTTTCGCAAAGGCAAGGTGCCCTTGGCACTGCTGAAAAAGCAGTTTGGCCAGCGGATGCTGGGCGAAGTGATGCAGGACGCAGTCGATGGCGCGATGAACAAGCATTTCGAAGACAGCGGTGATCGCCCCGCCCTTCAGCCTGATGTCAAAATGACAAACGAAGACTGGAAAGAAGGCGATGACGTTGTTGTCGCGCTGAAATACGAAGCGCTGCCAAAAATCGACGCACCTGATTACGCGGGCATCACGCTGGAAAAGCTGGTGGTCAAGGCCGATGACGCTGCGGTTCAGGAAGCGCTGGAAAACCTTGCCAAGAACGCACAGAGCTTTGATGACAAGGACGGCGCCGCAGCGGATGGCGATCAGATCACGATGGATTTCGTGGGCAAGATTGATGGCGAAGTGTTCGAGGGCGGAACGGCAGAGGATTTCCCGCTGGTGCTGGGCTCGGGCCAGTTTATTCCCGGCTTTGAAGAACAGCTTGTCGGCGTAAAGGCCGGTGAAGAAAAAGCCGTGACCGTCAATTTCCCTGCCGACTATGGCGCAGAGCATCTGGCTGGCAAGGAAGCCGTGTTTGATTGCACCATCAAAGCGGTGAAAGCCCCGGCAGAAGCTGTGATCGATGACGAGCTGGCCAAGCAGTTCGGCGCAGAGAGCCTTGAGGCGCTGAAAGCCCAGATCACCGAGCGGCTGGAGGCCGAATATGGGCAAGCATCGCGCGCGGTAATGAAGCGCGGGCTGCTGGACGCATTGGACGCGGCTGTGAACTTCGATCTGCCGCCGTCGCTGGTGGAAGCTGAAAGCAAGCAGATTGCCCATCAGTTGTGGCATGACGCGCAGGAAGAAGTTGACCAGAACGACCACAACCACGAGGAAATCTCGACCACCGAGGAAAGCGACAAGCTTGCCGTGCGCCGGGTGAAACTGGGGCTTTTGCTGGCCGAAATCGGCCAGAAGGCCGAAGTTGAAGTGTCCGATCAGGATATGACGCAGGCGGTTATCGCGCAGGCGCGTCAGTATCCCGGCCAGGAACGTGCCTTCTTTGAGTTTGTTCAGAAGAACCCGCAAATGCAGCAGCAACTGCGCGCGCCGATCTTTGAAGACAAAGTCGTTGACCACATCATCGAGCAGATCACCGTGACCGAGAAAGAAATCGGCAAGGACGATCTGCAAAAGGCAATCGAAGCGCTGGAAAACGAAGCCTGAGAGCTACTCAAGCACGTTTGACCTAATTGAGAAGGGCGGCCCAATGGGCCGCCCTTCAAGTTTCTTTGGCGATGCTGTCGCGGGCGCTTACGCGCCGCGCGCCAGAGCGGCCACACCTGTGCGCGCCACCTCGACCAGCCCCAACGGGCGCATCAGTTCGGCGAAGGCGTCCACCTTTTCAGGCGTGCCTGTCATTTCGAACACGAAACTCTCCAGTGTCGAGTCGACGACATTGGCGCGGAAGATTTCCGCAAGGCGCAGCGCCTCGATCCGCGCCTCGCCACGGCCCTTGACCTTGAACAGGGCCAGTTCGCGCTGCACTGATGGCCCCTCAACGGTCAGATCATGTACTTCATGCACCACGACCATGCGTTCCAGTTGTGCCTTGATCTGGGTGATGACCTGCGGCGTGCCGGAGGTGACGACTGTGATGCGCGAGCGGTGGCCAAGATGGTCTACCTCGGCCACGGTCAGGCTGTCGATATTGTATCCGCGCGCAGAAAACAGGCCAATGACACGGGCAAGGACGCCCGATTCATTGTCGACGCTGACTGCAAGCGTGTGGGTTTCGATCAGCTCGGCATTCGGGTCGCGCAGGTCATAGGCGGAATGCTTGGAAGAGCCTTTTTTGATTTGTAGGGCGGACATTGTCTTCTCCTTACACCAATACCGCGCCGGAAGCGCCGATAACGCCCTGCGTCTCGGCCTCGCCCAGCAGCATCTGGTTATGGGCATTGCCCGAGGGGATCATCGGGAAGCAGTTTTCGTGCTTTTCCACAAGACAGTCGAAAATCACCGGCCCGTCATAGGCCAGCATTTCGCGGATGGCGTCATCCAGATCGGCCTCGTTGTCGCAGCGGATGCCCTTGCAGCCAAATGCATCGGCCAGTTTGACAAAATCGGGAAGGGATTCCGACCACGAGCTGGAATAGCGCTCGCCATGCAGCAACTCCTGCCACTGGCGCACCATGCCAAGGCGTTCATTGTTCAGGATGAACTGCTTGACCGGGGCGCGGTATTGCATGGCGGTGCCCATTTCTTGCATGTTCATCAGCCAGGACGCTTCGCCCGCGACATTGATGACCAGCGCATCGGGGTGTGCGATCTGCACGCCCACCGATGCCGGCAGACCGTAGCCCATGGTGCCAAGCCCGCCAGAGGTCATCCAGCGGTTCGGATCTTCGAACCCCAGATATTGCGCGGCCCACATCTGGTGCTGGCCGACTTCGGTGGTGATGTAGCGGTCCATGCCCTTGGTCAGCGCTTCCAGCCGTGCGATGGCGTGCTGGGGCCGGATCGAGGTGGCGCTTGGCTTGTAGGCCAGACAATTCACTGCTTTCCATTCCTCGATCTGTTTCCACCAACGCGCGATAGCCTCGCGGTTGACCTTGCGGCCCCGCGATTTCCAGATCTTCAGCGCATCTTCCAGAACATGGCCAACATCGCCGACGATCGGCACATCCGTATGGATGACCTTGTTGATCGAGGACGGGTCAATGTCGATATGCGCCTTTTTCGAGTCGGGGCTGAAGGCGTTGATACGCCCGGTGATCCGGTCGTCAAAGCGCGCGCCGATATTGATCATCAGATCGCAATCATGCATCGCCCAATTGGCCTGATAGGTGCCATGCATCCCCAACATGCCCAGCCACGACTTGCCGCTGGCCGGATAGGCACCAAGACCCATCAGGGTTGAGGTGACAGGAAAGCCCGTCGCCTCGACCCATTCACGCAGGAGATGGCTGGCTCCGGGGCCGGAATTGATGACGCCGCCACCGGTATAGAAGACGGGCCGCTCTGCGGTTTCCATCAATTCGACCAGCTTGGTGATCATCTCGGGGTCGCCCTTGACGCGCGGGGCGTAATGGTCGGTTTTTGCTTTTGGCTTTTCGCAATACGTGCCGGTTGCGAATTGCACATCCTTGGGGATGTCCACGAGAACCGGACCGGGGCGGCCAGAGGTTGCAACGTGAAATGCCTGATGAATGGTCTCGGCCAGCTTGTCGGTTTCCTTGACCAGCCAGTTCATCTTGGTGCAGGGGCGGGTAATGCCAACGGTGTCACCTTCCTGAAAGGCGTCCGAGCCGATCATAAAGGTTGGCACCTGCCCGGATAGCACGACAATTGGGATCGAATCCATCAGCGCGTCAACAATGCCGGTCACGACATTGGTGGCACCGGGGCCGGATGTCACCAGCACAACACCGGGTTTGCCGGTCGAGCGCGCGTAGCCTTCGGCGGCATGGATCGCGCCTTGTTCATGGCGCACGAGAATATGGCGGATATCGTTTTGCTGAAACACTTCGTCATAGATGGGGAGCACAGCACCACCCGGATAGCCGAATACCACTTCGACGCCCTGATCCTTCAGGGCCTGAATCACCATCTTCGCTCCGGTCATCTGACGTGTCATCGTTTGCTCCATCCAACGTCGAGTTCAAAGGCGCTGTAGCTTGGCAGCAGGCAATAAAAAAGCCCCCGTTCAATTTCGGGGGCGCATGGGTTCCTGTGTGGGAGTCCGTTACCGGCCCATGCGCATTCTCTCCACAATCACCACAAGTGCATTTTTCATTGCCATCCACCATTCTCTAGCATGCCGTAATTAAGCGCGCGCTGGCCTCGCGTCAATGCCGAAACCTGACGTGATTGCGCGAAAGGGGCGGATTTCTTTTCATTTGTTGCGCAGTTCATGCTGTCACCTGTCAGTAAGGTGTTTACAAAACTAGAAATATAGTTATTATTCCGGCTATGGATAAACAAACTGATTCCTCCGCTGCGGCACTCGCGGCCCTTGGACATCCCGCGCGGCTGACAGTGTTCCGATTGTTGGTGCGGGCCGGGCCGGAGGGGGTGCTGGTGGGGGAAATCGCCGCGCATCTGGACATGCCGCTGTCGACGCTTGCGCATCATTTGCGCAGCCTGAAACAGGCAGGTCTGATCGTGCAGACCCGCAGAGGGCGCGAAGTCGAGACGCGCGCGGACACGCACGCCATGCGCGACGTGCTCGATTTTCTGATGAGTGAATGCTGCAAGGGTGTGCCCTCACTTGCGCGGCAGGACTGAAATGCTGCTGCCTAATATAACTAGAAAGCCGGAGATATAGATATGGCGGACCATTCCCTTCCACAGCCCGGTCCTGTGTCGGCGGCATGGCAACATTTGTGGCGCAAGGAACGGCCTTGGCTGGCATTTCTTCTGATCCTGTTGGCGGTTACTGTGATCGACCCCGCCCAATTCGCCCCCTCTGTGGCGAAGGTCGCCAGCGCGCTCGTCTCGATTGCGCCGTTTCTGGCCGTTTCTATTTTGATGGCGGCTTGGGCCGGGGCGACGGGGGCGGATAACCTGATCGCGCGCGCATTCACAGGTGCACCGGCCATGATGATTGTGATGGGCGCCTTGGCGGGGGGATTGTCGCCGTTTTGTTCCTGCGGGGTGATCCCGTTGATTGCCGCACTTTTGGCTATTGGTGTGCCGCTGGCCCCGGTGATGGCATTCTGGCTCGCCTCGCCCCTGATGGACCCGTCGATGTTCGTTCTGACAGCGGGTGTACTGGGGCTGGAATTTGCGATTGCCAAGACCTTGATTGCACTGGGTATGGGGGTGCTGGGGGGCACAATCGTGCATCTGGTCATCCGCGTGGGCGGTCTGAGCAATCCGTTGCGCGAGGGTATTGGCAATGGCGGCTGTGGCGGTGCGAAAGTGCGTGCGCCAACGCCTCCGGTCTGGGCCTTCTGGCGTGAACCTGCGCGGGTGGTCAAGTTCCGGCTTGAGGCGACCAAGACCTTTTTGTTCTTGTTGAAATGGCTGTCGCTAGCGTTCCTGCTGGAAAGCCTGATGCTGGCCTATCTGCCTGCCGAGTTGGTCACGCAGACACTGGGCGGCACGGGGCTGGCCCCGATTGCAATTGCCACGCTTGTAGGGGTGCCTGCCTATTTCAACGGCTATGCGGCGCTACCGCTGATTGGCACGCTGATGGATCAAGGCATGCATGCGGGCGCGGGCATGGCATTTCTGATAGCGGGGGGTGTAACCTCGCTGCCTGCGGCTATCGCGGTCTGGGCTTTGGTCAAGTTCCGGGTGTTTGCGCTGTATGTCGTCATATCGCTTGGCGGGGCGTTTACGACCGGTGTGGCGTTCCATTTCTGGACGATGGTGTAATCGGTAGCGGCGCAAGGGCTAAACCTTGCGCCTGCCTTGCTGCAATGGTCTATTGGTGGTGCGACCCACCCAGAATAGAATCGAGCAGCCCATGTCCGACCTGTTGAACCCGTCCGAGAGTTACGACGCCTCCTCCATCGAAGTGCTGGAAGGGCTGGAGCCGGTGCGCAAGCGCCCCGGCATGTATATCGGCGGCACGGATGAACGTGCGCTGCATCATCTGGTCGCCGAAGTGCTCGACAACTCGATGGACGAGGCAGTGGCGGGCCATGCCAGCCGGATCGAGGTGGAGTTGCACGCGGATCATTCCATCACCATCCGCGACAATGGCCGGGGCATCCCGATTGACCCGCACCCCAAATTCCCCGGCAAGTCGGCGTTGGAGGTGATCTTGTGCACGTTGCATGCGGGCGGCAAATTCTCTGGCAAGGCGTATGAGACATCTGGCGGGTTGCACGGGGTCGGGGCCAGCGTGGTCAATGCGCTGTCCGATCACCTGCGGGTAGAGGTTGCGCGCAACCGCGAACTTTATGTGCAGGAATTCTCGCGCGGGATTCCGCAAGGGCCGGTTGCCAAAGTCGGCCCGGCGCCGAACCGACGCGGCACGACCTTTACCTTTCACCCTGACCCCGAGATTTTCGGCACGCTGAAATTCCGCCCCGCGCGCTTGTTGAAGATGGTGCGCTCGAAAGCCTACCTGTTTTCGGGCGTCGAAATTCGCTGGAAATCCGTCGTGGAAGATGGCGACACCCCGATGGAAGCCGTGTTCCATTTCCCCGGCGGTCTGGCCGATTATCTGAATGAACAGCTGACCGGCAATCTGACCTATGCCGACAAGCCCTTCGCGGGCAAGGTCAAGTTTCAGGAGAAATTCAATCAGCCCGGTTCGGTTGAATGGGCGATCAACTGGACACCGGCACGCGACGGGTTTGTGCAGTCGTATTGTAACACCGTGCCCACGCCTGAGGGCGGCACGCATGAGGCGGGCTTTTGGGCGGCCGTGCTGAAAGGCATCCGCGCTTACGGCGAATTGGCAAGCAACAAGAAAGCGGCCCAGATCACCCGCGAAGACATGATTACCGGCGGCTGTGCGCTGGTGTCTTGCTTCATCCGCGAACCTGAATTCGTGGGCCAGACCAAAGACCGGCTGGCCACGACCGAGGCTGCGCGTCTGGTCGAAGGGGCGGTGCGCGATCATTTCGACAACTGGCTGGCCGCCGACCCCAAGGCGGCGGGCGCGATCCTTGATTTTCTGGTGTTGCGCGCTGAAGAACGGCTGAAACGGCGGCAGGAAAAGGAAACCAGCCGCAAGACCGCCACCAAGAAGCTGCGCCTGCCGGGCAAGCTGGTCGATTGCTCGGCCACGGCGCGCGCGGGCACGGAGCTGTTCATTGTCGAGGGCGATTCGGCGGGCGGCAGCGCCAAGATGGGGCGTGACCGCAAGACACAGGCACTGCTGCCTTTGCGCGGCAAAATCCTGAACGTGCTGGGCGCGGCCTCGTCGAAGATGGGCACTAATGCTGAGATCAACGATCTGTGTCAGGCGATGGGGGTCGGGATGGGGACCAAGTTTCGTCTTGATGACCTGCGCTATGATAAAATCATCATCATGACCGACGCCGATGTGGACGGCGCGCATATCGCGGCCCTTTTGATGACGTTCTTCTTCACGCAGATGCGGCCCATGATTGATGCAGGTCACCTGTATCTGGCCTGCCCGCCGCTGTTTCGCCTGACGCAAGGGGCCAAGCGGGTCTATGCGCTGGATCAGGCCGAGAAAGACCGGCTGATGGCCGAAGGCTTTGGCGGCAAGGGCAAAGTCGACGTGTCGCGCTTCAAGGGCTTGGGCGAGATGGACGCAAAAGACCTGAAGGAAACCACAATGGACCCCGCCTCGCGCCGGTTGATCAGGGTGTCGGTGGATGATGACCTGCCGGGCGAGACGTCCGATCTGGTCGAGCGGCTGATGGGCAAGAAACCGGAATTGCGGTTCCAGTATATCAGCGAGAATGCACGGTTTGTGGAGGAGCTGGATGTTTGAAGGGTCGCTGTAGCGGCGACCCGCACACAGCCCGACTGTTACTCTGATTGGCGCAACAGGCGTTATAGGTCAGCCCGCGCGTCGTGGGGTTTGTCTGGCGTATCTTGCGACACATGTCTCGACCTTAAGTCACCCGCATTGGATTGCCTTGACCGGATCACATTGGCCGCGCTGCTAAGGTGTGCGGGCTTTATACCCCTAGAACGGTNGGGGCCAAAATTTGCCGCAGANCGCGCCACTATTTTGCCCAAGTCCTGACATTATTTCCACAAACTCCGCCTTAATGGGGCCTTATCCGACCTGTATCAGTTGGATTTTAGAGATATTGCGCTGGCCGGATCAAGGCCGGCAGGTCATGAGATGAAGTGGTTGTTTAGAATGTTGGCAGGATTTGAACAAAAGAACCGTCACACGTGCTGCGGGCAAGCTTCGCGCAGCTTTTTCAGAAACGAAGAGGGCGGCATCATCGTCCTGTCGTTGTTCTTGTTCATCGCAATGATCCTTATCGGCGGCATTGCCGTTGACATGATGCGCTATGAAGCCGAACGCGTGCGTGTTCAGGGAACCGCCGACCGCGCGGTTCTTGCCGCAGCGATGTTGCGTGACAACCCAGCCAACCCGGACCCTGAAGATGTCGTCCGGTCGTATTTCAAGGCCGAAGGTCTGGAGCACATCGTCGCGGATAGCGAGTCGATCAAGATCAGCGATTTCGGCAGCTCGCGCGAAGTGCTGGTGTCGCCAAAGGCAAGCATGTCCACAATCTTCATGCGCATGTCCTCGGTCGATTCCCTGCCGATGAATGTTGTCGCCGGTGCGGCTGAGGGTTTGGCCGAAGTGCGCGTCGAGATCGTGATGGTTCTGGATGTTTCTGGCTCGATGATGGACTTCGAGCGGATAGAGAACCTGCGCGCAGCCGCAGATGATTTCGTCGAAGAAATGCTGGCCAACAATGAAAACGGTCGCGTTTCTATAAGCTTTGTGCCCTACAGCACCGAAGTCATCATGCCCCCCGGAACATTAACTTATTTCACCAATCTTGATGATCCTTCATCAGGTGATCCAACCGATGCCTTCTGCATTGATTTTCATAACTGGGACAGCGTGACCGACAGCCTGAACACACATATGTTCCGGCGCAACTGTGACTTGCGGTCGAACACCAGCTATCTGATCACAGACATGCCGATCCGCCCCTATATGGATGATGTGCAACAGGCCAAAGATTACATTGCCTCGCTTGGGCCGAATTGGGGCACATCAATCGACCTGGGGGTGCGGACTGGTGCGATGTTCTTCGATCCGACCCTGCGCCCCGTCATCCAGCATCTGATTGACGCGGGTACAGTCTCCTCTGCCTTTCAAGGCCGACCACTGGATTGGAACGCGCCCGCAAGTTACCGCGCCCTTATCCTTATGACAGATGGCGAGAATTGCTGCTTCTGGGCTGGCAATGCCGCCACTCGCAAGCCCAGCGTCGAAGTGCAAGATGCGGACACCGTGTCGGTTTGTGACGCCTTGAAGCAACAACGCGTTGCGATTTACGGTGTGGCATTTGAAGCGCCGCCCCGTGGTGTCGCCCTCATGGAAAATTGCGCTTCCAGCGACGGACATTTCTTCAACAGCTCTGGCGACAAACTCATTGCGGCGTTCCAGAGCATTGCAACCCATATCCAGACCCAGTCGCTAAGGCTGACAAAATGAGTATGCGCGCGCTTGTACAAAAGCTGACACATCGCTGGCGGGCCGAAGACGGTTCCGTGACCGTGGAATTTGTCATCATCGTCCCGTTTGTTCTGTCCATTTTCCTGATGGGGGTGGATAGCGGTGTCACGCAACTCAGGCAGGCGTTTTTGTATCGGGCTGTAGATATGGCCGTGCGCGAGGTGCGCCTTGGTACGGTCAACGAGGCGGAAAGCCTGTCAAAAATGATTTGCGCACGCACCGCCATGCTGCCCAATTGTGAAAATGCCATCACTGTCGAGATGCAGCCCATCGATACGAGTACTTTCAGCGGTTTGGATGCCCCCACCTTATGTATCAATCATGAGGAAGAACTGACGCCTGCGATCGCGTTCAATCCGGGTGCAGGCGGGCAAGCGCAGGAACTGATGCTGATCCGCGTCTGTGTTGTGACAAAACCCTTTATCCGGCTGACCGGTTTTCTGACGGCGCTGCCTGTCAACGATGAGGGCGACTATGTTCTGACGGCACGCAACGTCTTTGTGAACGAGCCGAGGTGACAAATATGACCCTGTGTTGCGTAAAGAAATCCGTTCTTGCCAAGCTGCGTTTCTATCGGGACGATGTGCGCGGCTCACTAAGTGTGGAACTGGTATTTGTTCTGCCGCTGCTGCTGTGGGCCTATATCGCCATTGTCGTCTTCAACGACGCTTACCGCGCGCGGATGGAGGGGCAGTCCGCCGCGCTGAATGTTGCCGACATGATTTCGCGCAACACTGATGAGCTGACGGTCGATTATCTTGAGGGCATGAATGATGTGTTTGATTTCCTGACCACCCGCAACCGCGAAACGCGGTTGCGCATTTCCTCGATGATGTGGGATGCGGATTCCGACCAGCCGGAGGTCGTTTGGTCCTATGGGACGCGCGGTCTGCCTTCGCTGCTGGATCTGACCGCGGCAAGCGAAGCCGCACCTGTAGGTGACGGTTCCGACCCTGAACCCACTATGGATTCTGCGTTTGACCTGTTGGAAAACCAGCTGTCGGTGGCAAATCTTGCCGACCGCATACCGCCTGTTTTGCCGGGTGAAGCGCTTATTCTGGTCGAGACGTTCTCTTATTGGGAAAGCCCTTTGACGAGTCTGATGGGCCTGAACATCTTGAACAATCAGCGGCTCACACCGCTGGCAGTGACACGCCCGCGTTTCTCTCCGTTCATCCGCTTTGAGTTGGACAACGAAATTTTCCCCGAAGGTTCACCAGAAATCTTGCCCACAGTTGGCGAACTTGATGAACCGGCTGAGCCAGAGCCAGAGGAAGAGCCTGAACCAGAGAGTACAACGGTTACCATTGTAAACACTGATTTCAATGACTCAGTCACAACCGGCTGGTCGCAAGACAAAGTCCAAAACACGCAATCCAGCAGATTTTTAGGTCCATTCGGTCAGGAAACACGTCAAACGCCAGTGACCTATCAAGTTAATCTTGGAGGGCCGTCCACCTCGGCGCGGATCGAATTTGACCTTCTCATTATCGACAGCTGGGATGGCTACGACCCAACATGGGCGCGGCCAGAGGGCGAGCATCTGATGATTCAGATCAATGGTCGCAGCATCGCGGCGGAAGCATTTCAGGCATATCCTTCGGGTGCCATGGCGGCAGACCGTCGCACGGTGGCATCGCGCGCAGAGGGGCGTTTTACGACGAACATGACCCTTCTGGATGAGAACGCACTGTCATTTGGCGGGGGCTGGGACAATCAACTTTGGCGTGTCGTGATTGATGTTGAAAACCCAACGCAGACTTTCACGCTCGGGTTTTCTGCCAACCTTGATGAAGCAATNNACAACGAATCTTTTGGTTTCACGAGGTTTCTTATCACGGCAGAGCGGGGCAACCATGGTCCTGCGCATTTTGTCCCATCGCAGTCTTATCTTGGAAATGATCCCTATAATGTGTTTCCGGCTTATGGCGGGTGCCCTGATCACAGAATAGCGGCGCAGACACATAATGTACGTGTTGATGATCTATGGTCACGGCTGCAACACAGGGTCCGCGCGCGCGGGGCAACCCGATTGAGAGATTGCCCGGGCTTTGGCAGTTGGTCGAGCAATCAGGGCTTTATCCATGCAGCCCCGACATTGGTGCTGGACTATGACAAGCAAGGATACACTTGGAATGGCAGTCGGCTGCGCATTCGCACAGATGACGGCAATAGCGGGCGGACCTGTAATTCCAACCTGCTGGTGCGCGATCGGTTTGGGGATTGGGCTTATCACCGTGACGTATATACCGGCCTGACCACATTGGCTTCGAACTATAATGCCGAGATTGGCATGGGGCATGCCGGAACAGGTCAGTATCATATCTGGGTCATGCGCGAGACGTCTGGGGCCTGCGACGTCGATATCATTTTCGAGAATTACTAAGCGGTACAGGGGGCCAGTACTGGCCCCTTGGCGCCACGTGCCAGGAGCGTTGTGCCCCGGCGCTGGTTATGATCGCCCCAATCGTATGCCCAAAGCTTGATGTGGGGGGGAACGGTGAGGGCGCATCCGAAACC
>SL_8KL_010_SEDDRAFT_10003561_pt1 | contig 12813 bp, 7 predicted proteins | sample SodLakKL_010_SED_4_FD_11160 | JGI IMG/M metagenome (IMG submission 11160) | reverse complement strand
GGGTTTGATAGGTAGGGGGTGTAAGCACCGAGCCTCGGCGAGGTGTTCAGCCCACCTATACTAAAAGCCTGAATAGGCTTCCAGTTTCCTATAACATACATGGCATTTTAAGAGTACTGGACTAGTGGCTCTCGGGGTTTTGAGGCTCTTTTGAGCTCAAAATTAAAGCTCCTGAGGAAGCTCTCCCCACCACTCGAGGCCTCTGATTCAAGCCTTAAGTTTCCCTGTAAAAAGGTATCCTGAAAAGGATAGGGAAGGAGCAGAAACGATACTATTGAAAACTTTTTAAGGGATGATTGTAAAAGGACCGGGTTTTCATAGGTGAAACGTGCCTTCCTTGGTGCAAGGGGTGTGAATCCCTGCTAAGTTGAATGCCACTGAAGTACAGAAGGGAGGCTATAGTCCAGTGCTTTTACCACTCATTCACCAGCTAAAGGAGAAGTAAAAATGGCTCTTTACCCGAACTCTAGAAAGAGATTAAAAGAAATGATAAGAGAAGAGTATCCTGACTCTTCTCCTAGAAAAGATATTGATGATGTTCCTTCGTACTGTCTCTGGATGTTAAATCAATTAAAGGAATTCAATGATTCTAAGAAAGCAGCGAGGTGGTTAGGATGGGTTCTAGGTAGATTGGAATCGATTGGATTGCTTGATAATGAGAAATCTTGTGAAATAGTTAGAGAAGATGTGGAAAAAGGGTTTGAGTAGAGTTCAGTCACCTTATAGATTACTCTTCACTTATTTCTTGGTAGTCCTTTAGATTTACTTCGATTAGGCTGGAGTTTTGTTCGTCATCCATGTGTACTCCTATTATTTGATCGCTCTTTTCAGTTATAGGAGGATTGTGAGTGACCACTATGTATTGGAGTATGTCACTTGACTCTTTTAGCATTTTAGCTACTCTTTCACTATTTTCATCATCCAGAGTAGCGTCTATCTCATCGAGTATGTAGAATGGTGAGGGTTTGTGTGATTGTATTGCGAAGATGAATGATAGTGCGGTAAGGGTTTTTTCTCCTCCGCTCAATGCATCTATATTCTTCAGTTCTTTTCCTCTTGGTTTTGCTTCTATCAATAAGCCTGAATCAAGTGGTTTTCCCTTATTTTCAAGCTCCAATTTTGCTTCTGCTCCTTTTTCTGGGTAGAAGCTCTTGAATTTTTCGGAGAATTTTTCGTTTATGGCTTCGAATGTATCTAGGAAGGTGTTTTTCTTTTTCTGATCGAGTTCTTCGATCATTTCTTCTATTGATTCTTTTTCCTCTTGTAGTTCTTCTTTTCTTTCTTCTATCTCTTCGAGTTCTTCTTTTTCCTTTTTGTATTGTTCTATTGCCTTTAGGTTAACTTCTCCTAGTTCTTCCAATTCTTCCTCTATGTCTTTTAGTTCTTGTTTTAACTCCTTCTTATTTTTGTCTTTGAGTTTTTCCACATCTTTGTATCTGCCGTAGTCGGATTTCAGGTTGTTTTTCTTTGTTTCAAGTTGAGCTTCTTTAATTTCTGATTTGTTGATTTTGTCCTTGAGATCGTTTATTTTCTCGGTTTTATCCTGGATTTTTTCCTGTATTTCTTGCTTTTGTTCCTGTAGTTCTTCTTTTGATTGGAATAGATCCTCAAGGCTACCTGCTTTTTCCCTTGCTTTAGATTCTTTTTCCTTGAGGGTTAATGTGATTTCGTTTCTCTCTTCTTTGATTTCTTCTAGTTCTTCTTCAAGTTCTTTGTTTTGTTCTTCCAGTTCTTGCTTTCTTTGTTTTAGGTCGTTTTGTTTTTCTTTGAGCGCTTTTTCCAGTTCCGATGATACTTTTTGTTTTTTGTTGGCTAGTTGTGATTTTTCTTCTTTTAATTCGTTTATTTGTTCTCTCAGGTCCTTTAGTTCTTCTTGTGTTTCCTGTATTTTTGGTTCTTTGAGTTTTTGTTTCTTTTTTCTTCTTTTTTCGAGTTTTTCCGATATTTCTTGATCTAGTTTTTTCTTTTCTTCTTCCAGTTCTTGTTTTTGTTCTTTTAGTTCCTGTATTTCTTCTTGTATCTCTTCTTCTTTAGTTTCCGCTTCGGATTTCATTGATTCGTATTCTTCCAGCCTGTTATCCAGGTTTTCTATCGTTGCTTTTGTGCCTTTTAGATCTATTTCTAGGTCAGATTTTTCCTGTTTTTGTTTTTCTAGTTCTTTTTCTTTCTGTTCTATTTCTTCTTCGGCTTCGTTTACCTTGTTTTGAAGGTTTTCTACCTGGTTTTGCAGTTCTTCTGCTTTATCTATGTCTTGTTTTGTTATTGTTTCTTTTTCGTAGCCCCCTGCTATGAATCCTCGTTGGGTAATGGTGTCTCCTTCTATGGTTATGTAGTCCTTTCCAATAGTTTCTTGGTTTTTTACACCGGATAGGTCTTCTATCAAGACTTGGTTACCTAGGAGTAGGTTTAATGCGTCTTGGTACTTGTTCTTGGTCTTCACCAGGTTTCTCAGGTAGTCTATCGCTCCTTTTTGTTCCGGCTTTCCCTGTTCTAATCCGAGTTCTTCTGGATCCGGTAGATCCTTTAGAGGTATAAATGTGGCTTTTCCAAGTTCTTCATCTTTTAAGTGACTGATCGCGTTGAGAGCGTCTTCTTTGGTTTCTGTTAGTATGTAAAAGAGTTTTTCTCCAAGTGTTTTCTCTATTGCGGATGCGTATTTGGATTTGTGTTCTATGACATCGTTTACTGTTCCTAATATGCCCTGTAATTCCGGGTTTTCTTTTTCTGCTTGTTTTTTTAGGTATTTTATTACTTTGTTTTCTCCTTCCATCTCTTGCATTACTTCTATCTTGGATTTTAGTTCGTTGTGTTTTTCTTTTTTATCCTCTAGTTCTTTCTGTGTTTTCTGTAAATTGTTTTGTTTGGTCTCTATTTCTTTTTCCAGGTCTTGGATCTTTTCTTCTTTGTCCTGTATCTTTTCCTTGATTTCTTGTTTTTGATCTTGTTTTTTATCGAGTGTTTCCTTGATCTTTTCGTGTTTTTCTTCGTATTCTTCCCGTGATTTCAGCTCTTCGATGTTCTTCTCCTTCATCTTGATTTTTTCCTGTGCTGTGTTTATCTTGGATTCCTTTTCCCTTACTCGATCCTTCAAGTCGTTTATTTCATTGTTCAGTTCTTCCACATCTTCCTGTAGGTTATTTATCTTTTCTCTTAGGTCTCCTGATTCTTCTTGAAGCTCTTCTAGTTTTTCCTGTTTTTGGTTGAGTTCTTTGATCTTTTCCTGTTCCTCTAGCTCTATCTCTTCGAGTTCTTCTTCTTTTTCATTTATCTTGTTGCCCGTTGAGCTTATTTTCTTGTTGAGTTCATTTATTTGATCCTTGTTTTCTTGCTTGGTTTGTTTTTTCTGGGATATTTTTTCTTCAAGTACTGATAGGTCGTTTTTCAGTTCTTGGATTTCCTCTTTGATTCCTTCTTGTTTTTCTTCGCTTTTTTCCATGATTTCTTGTTCTAGAGAATCTATTTCTCCTTGTTTCTCTTTCTTTTTCTGTTCCAGTTCTTCTTTTTCTTTTTCAAGGTTTTCTATTTCTTTTTTTGATTCTGTTATTTTCTTTAGAGTGTTTTGATATTTTTGCTTGGTTTTCTCCAGTTTTTGGTTGAGTAGGGTGGCTTTGTGTTTCTTTTTGTCCTCTTGGAGTTCTTGGTATCTTTGGGCTTCTTCTTTTTCTTCTTCTAGTGCGTTTACTCTGCCTTCTCTTTCGCTGTGTACTATGTCGGCCTCTGTTATTTTTTCGGACACGTCTTCGAGTTTTTTGAGTGATTTTTCTTTCTTTTCTTCGTATTCTGAGATCCCGCTTACTTCCTCTATTATTTTTCTTCTTTCTTGCGGTGTTTTTTGTATGAAGTCGGTGATATCTCCCTGCATTATGATGTTGTGTCCGTCTGGTGTAACATCCATTGCTGATAGTAGTTCGTTTATTTTCTGTTTTGTGGTCCTTGTGCCGTTGAGTCGGAATACTGAAGCTCCTTTTTCGTTTATCTCTCTTTTTATTTCGTGTTTTTCGCCTCCGTGGTCTCTTAACTCCATTACAACTTCTGCAGTGTCCTTGTTCGAGTTTTTTTTCACCAGGTCGGTTAGTACGTTTGCTCTCAGATTGCTCATCTTAGTTGTTCCCAGTGAGAAGGCTACTGCATCTATTATATTGGATTTTCCAGATCCATTAGGCCCTACTATAGTTGTGAATCCTTCTGATAGCGGAATTGTGGCTTTTTCAAAGCTTTTGAAGTTATCTAGCTTGATTTTTTCTATCTTGGCTTTTGCTTTTGGTTCCTCGGGATTTTCCCCATTGTCTTGATCTGGCATGTGGTCACCGTTGTTCTATTTTTGTATCTGTTTTTTGTTCGAATTGTCTTTCTGGTTTACGTGTTTCCAGTGCTTTTGTTCAGTGTTTTCAGGCTATTTCGTTCATCTGCTTATAATAAGGAGTAGCTGGATTTTAAACCTTTTCTTTGTTTTCTCTCCAATACTCCGAATAAGTGCTCTGCAGTAAGGTTTATATAATAAAGTTTTTTTATTTAACGTAGTAAACCACATGTGGGATTAATAGGGTCAGATCTATCAATCAATTTAAGAGGTTCAATAAAAAAACTTGAACTTTTGAAAAACCAGGAGCAGGGGAAAAGATGAATAGAACATTCAAAGCCTTAATAGCGGTTTTCGCGTTACTGTTTATATTCTCCACCGTGATTAATGCTCAGCCTCCTTGGGGTTACTCTTTGGAAATAGACTCGACCTCTGGTGGAGAAGTAACTGAGCCAGGAGAAGGAACATTCAATTATGAAGAAGGAGAAGAAGTTCGGCTTTTAGCTGAGCCTGATCCAAACTACGAATTCTCCATATGGAGAGGAGATATAGGGAGCATAGATGATATATACTCCAGAGATACATACATCGAAATGAATGGTGATTACGAGATAACCGCGAACTTCGAGTCGGATCTGGATCCCGCGTACTTCCAGGTAAAGATAGATGATACTAATTCCCCAGTAGGAGAAGGTGGAACCCTTGAAGTAGAAGCCATAGTAAGAAATACGGGCGATTATTCAGATAGCCAGAGTATAAGGTTATACATTGATGGAGATCAAAAGGATAGCGAAGAAGTGACTTTAGGGGGAGGAGAATCCGAATCCATAACACTTGAATGGGTTACTCAAGATGAAGATAAAGGCGAATACACCGCAGAAGTATCCAGCAATGATGATTCGGACACAGAGCCAATCGAGATTAAAGAAGCTCATTTTGATGAACCTTACTTCGATGTACGGATAGATGCACCGCAAGAAGATGAAGAATTCCCGGACCACGAAGACATAACCCTGGTGTACACGGTGGAAAACATAGGTGGAGAAACAGGAGAACAAACCATCAGCTTCTTGATAGAAGATCAGGAGGAAACCACCAGTACTCACGAACTTGATCCTGGTGAAATCGAAGAGGATAGTTTTGTATGGAACCCTGGAGAATACACGGAAGGAGAACACGAATTAAAAATAGAGAGTGAAGATGAAGAGGACAGCGTGGATATAACCATTAACCTAGAAGCATTCTTCGAGGTAACAATAACAGACCCAGAGGATGAGGAGGTCCTGGAAAGAGGAAATAACCCTGTAGGAGTAGAGATAGAAAATATGGGAGGGAAGGAAGACACGCAGACAATAGAATTACTTATTAATAACGAGCAAGAAGCCACTAAAACAGAAACACTGGACCCCTATAGCAAGACCAGTAGCTCCGTTTTCTTCACATGGGACGCGGAAGAAGACCACTCCAACCTAAAGGTTAGGAGCGAGGACCACTACTCCTGGATAACAATCAAAGTACCGGATCTTGAGGACCCGTACTTCCAGGTAGACATAATGGAACCCGAGGACGGATCAGTATTCGCACCAGGACAAAAATTGGACATAGAATATACAGTGGAAAACATTGGAGAGGAAGAGGATCATCAAAGGATCACCTTCTACGTGGATGAAGAAAAAAGAGAAGAATCAGACTTAATCAGTTTAGATAAGAACCAAATGCACAGAGCCAGCTTCTCATGGACAACCCAGGAACCACTTGGAGAAAGAGAACTTAGTGTGGAGAGCAATGACGAAAATAAGAAAATACTGATAGAAATAGAGGAAGAAGAGGAAGAAGGCCACCAACTAGAAATTAAAACAGAAGGTAAAGGAGGAACAAAACCGGAAGAAGGCACATATGAGTATGAAAACGGGACAAATGTAAGAGTAGAAGCTGTAGAAGAGGTGGAAGACTGGTACTTCGAAGGATGGACAGAGGACTGCACTGGAACCGATCCGGAATGCGAACTCACAATGGATCGGGACAAAGAAGTAACAGCGCACTTCACAGAGGAAAAAGAAAGACCGAAGTTTGAAACCAAAATAATTTCACCAGCAGAACAAGATACAATCACGGAAGGAGAAGAACTAACCATAAAGTACGCAGTACGGAATACAGGTGATGCGGTAGGCACACAGAGTATTGAGCTAAAATCAGACCAATATTTAATTCATAGTGAGGAATACACTCTAGAACCAGATCAAACCCGAACATCTAATCTTACCGTTACTCTAGAAAAAGGAGAACGACAGCTGACCTTAGAAAGCAAAGACCACGAATACATTTTGGATCTCACAGTAGAAGAAGAACCAGAAACCTACGAATTAACTATAAAGGTGAAAGGAGATGGAAAAACCAATCCGCCAGAAGGAACACACAGCTACACAGAGGGAGAACACGTAACTATAACAACAGAACCGGATGATGGATGGGTATTTGAAGAATGGACAGGAGACGTGGAAGCATACAACCAAACCGAGATAACAGTGGTGATGGACCAGAACCACGAAGTAACAGCACAATTCACAGGATTAGAATCAGGAAGGATCCTCCGAGCAGCCGCGATAACCACAACGGTCGCGATCATAATAATAATGGTAATATTCCTGTTCCTAGTAATATGCAAGAGAATGAAGAGGACAAAAAAAGCCGAAGAAGAAAAACTAAAGAAACCAAAAACTAAGCTACCTAAAAAACTTAGAGAAAAAATAGAGGGAAGGGGAAAAACACCGACCGAACAGAAAAAAGAAACAGAAGAACAAGAAACAGAAAAAGATGCCGAACCTGTGGAAAAGGAAGAAACTCAAAAAGAAATTGGAAAAGAACCGGAAAAAACTGAAGAAGAGAAAGAACAAAGCTATGAGGAAATGGAAAGAAAAATAGAAGAAAAAGAAAAGAAAGAAGAAGGAGAAACCCTAGCCACCTATAAAATCGAAGAAAACGACCAATTTAAAGAAAAAAAAGAAAAAGAAGAGAAAGAAGAATAAACTACTCCAATCACTCCATCCTTATCCAAACCATTAACTTAGGATTTCTTAACAAAAACCTTCCGGTTCATTAAAGAGTCGCGGATAGTAATGGGTAGAGAAGCTGGACAAACCAAGTTAGAAACATCGGTATAGATAGAACGGTTTCCAGCCCAATTTACACCAATTGCGACCAAGACCGATGTAGCTCCTGGAACGATCCTTCCATCAACTCCAGACAAAAATCCTTCGACCAATATATAGATTTTACTAGAGAAATCAAGATGTTAACTATTAACTTAAGCGGGCTCAAAAATATACTGGTTCAACACGGTGATCCAATTGAAAAAGAGAAACGAACTCAAGAAAAGAATTCAAGAACTCCAAGAATCTAAAGTAAGGGAAAAAGTAAATAAGAGAATAAAAGAGTTCAAAGAGCTCCAGAAAAAGGGAAATAATGCCTGGTTCGATGAACTTTGCTTCTGCATCCTCACAGCGAACTCTTCAGCGGACATGGGCATAAAGATACAGGAGTATATGAAGCCAAGGAATGGTTTTCAGGAATTCACGGAAGGAGAAATAAAAAAAGTTCTTAAAGATAAAGGTTATAGGTTCTACAACCGTAGAGCCGAGTACATTAAACTAGCTCAAGAACATAAAGACGATTTAAAAGATATTTTAACATCTCTGGAAGACTCGTTTGGAAAAAGAGAATGGGTAGTAAATAATATTAAAGGAATTGGATACAAGGAAGGTAGCCATTTCCTTAGAAACGTGGGTTACTTGGATTTGGGTATACTGGACAGGCATATACTCCGGTGTATGGAGAATAATGGTTTCATAGAGATACCTAAGACACTAACCAGTAAGAGATATCTGGATATAGAAGATAAATTCAAAGAATTCTCAGAAGAAGTTAATTTGATGCCCGGTGAACTCGATCTATACCTCTGGTACCTTGAAACAGGAGAAGTTAAAAAGTGAAAGTTATCTAATAAATTATTAATTCATCATTGTAAATCTTTTTTTATCTCTTTAACAAGGTCTGAAAGCCTATTACGATTGAAATTAACTTCGTCCAGTAGCTTTATATCTTCGTTACTTATTTCATTAACAGCTCTAGCTGGAGAAGATAATTTAGATACAACGAAGAAATGAGAAGGCTCAAAGATTTCTGAATAGTACTTTAGCATCTCTAAGTGGGTTACTTTGATTTTTTCTCGGGTATCTTTAAGGGGATTGTAGATTCTTTTTGTAGTCCATGGCCAAGAAGTAGATTCTTTACATTCGATAATTGAGAGGATATCCTCAAAACTAAAGCTAATATCGTACTGGAGATCGCCGGATCCGTATAAGTCTTTTTCTAATCGTACTAAAACAATATCCGGTCTTAGACCTCCTGAATGAGGATTTACATTATTTTTAGAGGAGATTGTACCTTCTAAGAAAAATGCAATCTTTTGATTACCATCCATTTCCATTATAGCGACGTAATCATTTTTTAGATCTGAATTTTGAGTAAGGTAAAGTTTTCCATTGGTTGGATATGTTATTTTTCCATCCATTTCAACCATTAAACTAAGTAGAACCCACGCTTCGTAGATGCTTCTAATATTTGCGCTAATTGTAGTTGTTAGGACAGATTTTAATCTTCGATTTCCTTTAACTTTGGACTTCAGTTGATCCACTGATGTACAAGAAGGGATCTCAAGTTTTTCCCCAAGATATTCCAGAGGGTTCTGTGATATAGAAACGAGCTTTGGAGAATATCTTATTGAATTGATAGAATATTGTTCTTTAAAAGTAGATTCAATTTTTTTGAGCTCTTCTATAGCAGTTTTTAACCCAGAGATGTAATCATGATATTGATTCTCATCAGTATTTTTAGAAGGCATTAGGCCACCTCAATGTTAATAATTATTGGTTCTGAAAGTAAATAAAAGTTCCTTTAGAGTAAGAATGGACCCGGTGGGATTTGAACCCACGGCCTTTTCCTTGCGAAGGAAACGATCTTCCACTGATCTACGGGCCCTTAGGTATATTTTTTAGTTAAAATAGATATTTATTTGGAAGAATTTAGTCTAAATCTGTTCTTTTATCTTTTTCTTAATCTCTTCGAATTCTCCTTTTTCAGGTTTGTATCTCCATTTTAGCTCCACGTTATCTTCTGTGTACCGTGGGATTATGTGAACGTGTACGTGGTCTACTATTTGCCCTGCAGCTTTTTTATTGTTTTGCAGTAAATTGAATCCTTCTGCATCGGTTGCTTTCTTAACTGCTTTCGCTATTTTCTGTATTTTTTGGAATAGGTTGTTTATTTCTTTTTCTTTGAGATCTAGGAATGTTTCTCTGTGTTTCTTAGGGATTACTAGTGTGTGTCCCTTGTTTCTGGGGTTGATGTCCAGGAAGGCGTAGGTGTTTTCGTCTTCATATATTTTGTGGCTTGGTTTTTTTCCTTCTATTATCTGACAGAATAAGCAGTTTTCCATTAGGATCACTATTCGTAGTCCACGAATTCGTCCCCGAATCCCTGGTCGTGATTCAGGTACCTGGCTACCGTAAATAAATAGTCGCTGAGCCTGTTAGTGTATTTTTTTATTTCTTCAGGCAATTCTTTGACTTTGTCCAGTTCATTTATCCTTACTTCGGTTTTTCTCGCTATGGTCCGAGTTACTTGTGCATAGGTTGCTTCTGGTGTACCTGAACTGTAGATGAATCTCTTTAAATCAGGCAGCTTTTCAGTGTGTTGGTCTATTTTTTCTTCGAGTAATTCCACTTGTTCTTTTTTAAGTTCCGGGATCTGTTTCTGTTTTTGTTCTTCGTTTTGCTGGTTTGTTATTTGAGCCATTATTATGTGAAGATGTTTTTGAACTGTTTTTAGTTCTTGGTTAATTTTCGTGTTATCTGTTTTTGCTCTTAGATGGCCTATATGGGCTTCCAGTTCGTCCAGGGCTCCCCAGGCTTTTACTCTTGGATCCCTCTTGCTTATTTCAGTTTCGGAGTCTATCTTGGTTTTTCCTTTATCCCCGTTCCTCGTGTATATCTTGTTCCTATTTTTTTGGTTTTTTTCAGAATTGAGTTCTCTTTCCATGGTTTAAATTTGGAAGGAAGGGAATAAAAAGGTTTCGAAATGAGGATGGAAAAAATAAAAAGAAGTAGGTGAGGGTTTGGGCTGGGTGAGGTGACTTTATCAGGCTAGATCTTGCAGGTTCCGTCAGGGCAGTCCGGGGAGAACTGTCGGTCCACTTCAAAGGCTCCTTCCAGTTCTTCCGGATCCATTTTTCCCTTGTTTCTCCGTTTTTCTCGTTTTGTTTTTCTTTTTTGTTCCTCTTCGTATGTCTTGAATTCTTGTACTTTGCTTTCCACGTACTCACCTGCTGTTTCCGCTTCTGTTTCTATCTCGTCTATGTTCATTGGTTGGTCGGAGATTGATCCATATCTATATACGGTGAGGCCTTTGCATCCTTCCTTGTATGCTAGTTTATAGGCTTCTTTGAAGTCTTCTATGGAAGCGTCTTTTGGGAAGTTTATTGTTTTGGATACCGCGTTGTTCACGTGGTCTTGGAAAGCTGCCTGCATCTTCACGTGCCATTTTGGATTTATGTCATGTGCTGTTCTGTACTTTTGTTTCATGTCTTCCGGTACTTTGTCCATGTCTTGACATCCTCCTTTCTTTGCTACTTCGGCCATTAGTTCCTGGCTGTATATGCCTCTCTGTCTTGCTTCTTTTTCGAATAGGTCGTTTGTTTCTATCAGTCTTGTGTTGTCAAGCACGTTCCGGATGTAGTTTATCGCGAACATTGGTTCTATTCCTCCTGTGCAGTTTGCTATTATGCTTATTGTTCCAGTTGGTGCTATGGTGGTCCTGGTGGCGTTTCTTAGTTCCGGTTCTTCAGGATCTTGTCCGTATACACTTGTTTCGTATCCTGGGAATGTTCCTCTTTCTTCAGCTAGTTCCGTGGATGCCTTCTTGGCTTCTTCGTTGATGAATTTCATTACTTTTCTCCCTGTTTCCACTCCTTCTTCCGAGTCGTACTTTATTCCTAGTTTCACAAGCATTTCTGCGAATCCCATTACTCCTAGTCCTACTTTTCTGTTTCTCTTTACTTTTTCAGCTATCTTTTCGAGCGGGTATTCGCTTCTGTCTATCACGTTGTCCAGGAATCTTATTGCTTTGTGTGTTGTTTCTCTTAGTTTTTCCCAGTCTATCTCTGCTTCTCCATCTTCATTCTCCTTCACGTGGTTGCATAGCTTTATAGAGCCCAGGTTACAGGCTTCATAGGGTAATAAGGGCTGTTCGCCACAAGGATTAGTTGATTCGATATCTCCTGCGTCCGGAGTGGGGTTTTCTTCGTTGATTCTATCCAGGAATATTATGCCAGGGTCTCCGGAGTTCCAGGCTAGTGTAGCTATCAGGTCGAATACTTTCTCTGCGTTTAGCCTGTTTGCTACTTCGTCATTTCTCGGGTTAATTAGGTCGTAGGTTTCTCCTTTTTCCACTTTATCCATGAATTTCTCAGTAAGAGCTACTGAGATGTTGAAGTTCTGTAGTTCTTGTTTTTGGGATTTTGCGGTAATGAAACGCAGTATGTCGGGGTGATCAACTCTTAGTACACCCATGTTCGCTCCTCTTCTTTTTCCACCTTGTTTTATTATTTCGGTGGATGAGTCGAACACTTTCATGAAGCTCACTGGTCCTGATGCTACTCCGTTTGTTGATTTAACCACATCTCCTTTTGGTCTTAGTCTGGAGAAGCTGAATCCCGTTCCTCCTCCGCTTTGATGTACTAGGGCAGCGTTTTTAACTGAATCGTATATTTGTTCTAGGTCGTCCTCTACTGGGAGGACGAAGCAGGCTGCTAGTTGTTGTAGTGGTGCTCCCGCGTTCATTAGAGTGGGTGAGTTTGGCAAGAAGTCGAGGTTTTCCATCATCTCGAAGAATTCTTCTTCCCATTTTTCAGGGTCTCCCCCGTAGTTTTCTTCAGCTTTTGCTATGTCTTCAGCCACTCTTTTTAACATCCCTCTTGGTGTTTCTTTGAGGTTTCCGTCTTTATCCTTCAATAGGTATCTTTCTTCAAGGACTTTAAGGGAGTTTATGCCCATTTCTTTTATTAATTTATCTTCTACGCTGAGTTCTTCCGGTAGTAGGTCTTTCTTTGTTTCTCTTATCTCTGCTCTTCTGCTTCTGTAGAGTATGTAGGATTTAGCTGTTTTGGTTAGGTTGTTTTCTATTAGGGTTGCTTCTACTTGATCCTGTATGTCCTCTACTTCCGGTATTTCGTCTTTTTCAGTGAATTTTTCAGCTATTTTTCCAGTTGTCTGGTCGGCCAGGTCCTCTGCTAGTTCTCTGTCTTCTTCTCCTGCTTCTTTCATTGCTGCATATATTGCGTCTTCTATTTTCTTTTTGTTGAAGTCCACTACTCTTCCATCTCTTTTTCTTATTCTGTCTACTTTTGGGTTTTTGTTGGTTTCCGTGTCTGCGTTTGTTTCAGGCATGTTATCCCTCCT
>SL_8KL_010_SEDDRAFT_10003559_pt1 | contig 12820 bp, 10 predicted proteins | sample SodLakKL_010_SED_4_FD_11160 | JGI IMG/M metagenome (IMG submission 11160) | reverse complement strand
AAAGCGGGCAGTTGATGGAAATCCGCCGGAATCGGATCCGGCGGGAGTTGACCGAACAGGTCGAATACCTGGTCAAAAACCGGATCTGGGACCGGGTAAAGGAGCAGATTGAGTTCGACAGCCTGGTCGAACAGATAGTTCTGCGCCGTCGCGATCCTTACAGTGCCGCTTANGAGCTGCTGGAGAAAATTGATTTTTACAGCTAATTCGGCAAAGAGGGTGGTTAAGGTATGGANCAGGAAAAATTGGAACGAATTAAAGAGCTTAAAGATTGGTGGGAGAAAGAGCTCCAGGATTTAAAAGAGCCTGAAGAGCCGGCGGAAACTGTCTCGGGACAGCCTGTCAGGATGCTTTATACGCCACTTGATTCAGAAGATCTCGATTACGAAACTGACCTTGGTTTTCCGGGCATTTACCCTTACACCAGGGGAGTGCAGCCCAATATGTACCGGGGCCGGCTGTGGACGATGCGCCAGTTTTCAGGTTTCGGCGATGCCTACGACTCCAACCGGCGCTACCGCTACCTGCTTGAGCAGGGCCAGACCGGACTGAGCGTCGCTTTTGACATGCCCACCCTGATGGGCTACGATTCGGACAGCGACCGTTCCCTCGGTGAGGTGGGCCGCTGCGGGGTGGCCATCGACTCCCTGCAGGATATGGAGATCCTCTTTGATCAGATCCCGCTGGACCAGGTCACCACTTCGATGACCATTAACGGACCGGCGGCGATCCTGTGGTGCATGTACCTGGCTACTGCCGAAAAGCAGGGGGTCGGCCTGGATAAGGTCGGGGGCACGATCCAGAACGATATCCTCAAGGAATATATTGCCCAGAAATCCTGGATTTTCCCTCCCGAACCCTCGATGCGCCTGATTACCGATATCTTTGAATTTGCTTCCGATCACGTCCCCAAATGGAACACGATCAGCATCAGCGGCTACCATATCCGGGAAGCCGGTTCGACGGCGGTCCAGGAGCTGGCCTTTACCCTGGCCGACGGTTTTGCCTACGTGGAAGCGGGCCTTAAGGCCGGGCTCGATGTGGACCGTTTTGCGCCGCGGCTGTCATTTTTCTTCAACTCCCACATCGACTTTTTTGAAGAGATCTGCAAGTACCGGGCGGCCCGCCGTATCTGGGCCCGCCGGATGAAGGAAAAATACGGAGCCAAAGATTCCCGCTCCCTGAAAATGCGTTTCCATACCCAGACTGCCGGGTGCAGCCTGACGGCCCAGGAACCTGAAAACAACATTGTCCGCACCGCTTACCAGGCCCTTTCGGCCGTCTTGGGCGGGACCCAGTCCCTGCATACCAATTCCATGGACGAAGTGCTGGCCCTGCCCACGGAAAAGGCGGTTAAAATTGCCCTGCGGACCCAGCAAGTCATGGCTTATGAAACCGGGGTGGCCAATACGATCGATCCACTGGCCGGCTCCTATTTTATCGAAGCCATGACCGATAAGATGGAAGCCGAAGCGGAAAAATATTTTGAACGCATCGACGATCTGGGCGGTGTGCTGCCCGCCATCGACCAGGGTTTTTTCCAGCAGGAGATCGCCGACGCCGCTTACGAGTATCAGAAGGCGGTCGACAGGGGCGAGCGGATCCTGGTCGGGGTCAACCGCTACCGCACCGCCGAGCCGATGGCAATTGAAATTTTGAAGATCGATCCGGAAGTGGAGCGGAAACAGCTGGAGAGGCTGAAGCGCTTAAAAGAAAACCGCGAGGGGAAACAAGTTTCAGCCTGCCTGGAAGAGCTGAAAAAATGTGCTGAATCCAGCGACAACCTGATCCCAAAAATCCTGGACGCGGTGCGGGCTTATGCCACAGAGGGTGAGATCACCGCGACCTTGAAAGATGTTTTTGGCGAGTACAGGGAAAAACCGCTGTTTTAAGGGGTGTTAGCCATGGAAAACAGGAAGATCAGGGTTCTGGTGGCCAAGCCGGGCCTGGACGGCCATGACCGGGGGGTAAAGGTGGTGGCCCGGGGCCTGAGGGATGCCGGGATGGAAGTGATCTACACCGGCCTGCACCAGACTCCGCAGCAGGTGGCCGAAACGGCCCTGCAGGAAGATGTCGACGTAGTCGGCCTGAGCGTTTTATCGGGAGCGCACATGACCCTGGTGCCGAAAATAAAAGAACTGCTGACGGAAAACGGCCTTGAGGATGTCCTGCTCTTAGTCGGCGGGATTGTGCCCGAAGATGATGCCGAAAAGCTCATCGCCGACGGCCATGCCGACCGGATTTTTATCCCGGGAGATCCCATCGACACTATTACAAATTTTATCTTCGACTGGTTCAAGCAAAAGTCAAAGTCGTGATTTCCCGCGCCGGTCCCGATCACATTAAAACCATAGACAATTATATCAGGCAGGGGGTGAAAGCATGAGCAGTTCAGATCTGGAAAAAGCCAGGGAAAGGGTCACGTTGCTGCGCCGTGAAATTGATGAGCACAACTATCGTTACCACGTCCTCGATCAACCCCTGATCGATGACCAGAGTTTCGATCAGTTAATGCGCGAACTGCAGGAGCTGGAGCAAAAGTACCCGGAACTGCAGGATCCTGATTCTCCGACCATGCGGGTGGGCGGGGAACCCCTGCCCGCTTTTGAACCCTTAGAGCACAAGGTGCCCATGCTGGGCCTGGATAATGCTTTTAACGAGCAAGAACTGCACGACTTTGACGGCCGGGTGCGCCGCTTGACGGGCCTGGACCGGATTGAGTATTTATGCGAGCTGAAAATGGACGGTCTGGCCGTATCTTTGCAGTATGAAAACGGGATATTCATGCGCGGGGCTACCAGGGGCGACGGTTACACCGGTGAGGATATTACCCAGAATTTGCGCACGATCAGGCAGATCCCCCTCCAACTGCCGGAGCCGGTCACCCTGGAAGCAAGGGGAGAAATATACATTAACAGGGCTGCCTTTTTACAGCTGAACCGGCAGAGAGAGGAACAGGGTCTGCCGGTTTTTGCCAACCCCCGCAACGCCGCCGCCGGTTCGGTCCGCCAGCTCGATCCGCGCCTGGCAGCGGCCCGGCCCCTGCGAATTTTTCTGTACGGTTTGGGAGAACACAACCTGGACCAAAACTCCCAGGCCGGACTGCTGGCCTACCTGGATCAGCTGCGCCTGCCCGTCAACCCCAACTATGCCCTCTGCACAGGCCCGGATCAAGTCTGGGAATACTGCTTGAAATGGCAGGATAAAAGACATGACTTACCCTACGAAACAGACGGCATTGTAATCAAGGTGAACCGCCTCGAACTGCAAAAAAATCTGGGCAGTACGGCCAGGAGCCCGCGCTGGGCAATCGCCTTCAAATATCCGCCGGAAGAAAAAGCAACCAGGGTGCTCGATATCAGGGTCAATGTAGGACGGACGGGGGCCATTACCCCGGTAGCGATCCTGGAGCCGGTTACCCTGAGCGGGACCACGGTCCAGCGGGCCAGCCTGCACAATGAAGACTTTATTGCCGAAAAAGGAGTTAGGATCGGCGATACCGTCTCCGTCCACAAGGCCGGAGAGATAATCCCGGAGATCCTGGGCGTGATTAAAGATAAGCGCACCGGCGACGAAAAGGAATTTCAGATGCCCCGGAAATGCCCTTCCTGCAGTTCCGATACCTTCCGCCTGAGCGGGGAAGCGGCCCGGCGCTGCCTCAACCCTTCCTGCCCGGCCCAGCTGGTGGAGAAACTGATCCATTTTGCCTCCCGCCGGGCCATGGATATTGAAGGCCTGGGGCCGGCCCTGGCGGAAATGCTCTACCGGGAAGGCCTGGTAGAGGATGTAGGCGATCTTTATTATTTACGGTCCGAGCAGCTGACCGGCCTGGAAAGGATCGCTGAAAAGTCCGCTTCAAACCTGGTAGCGGCTATTGAAAAGAGCAAAGGTAATCCCCTGCGAAGGCTTATCTTTGGCCTGGGTATTAATTTTGTGGGCGAAAAAGCAGCGCGGCTGTTTGCCGAAAAGTTCGGGCACCTGGATCGACTCCGCACTGCCGAGGAGGAGAAACTGATCTCCATACCGGAAATAGGTCCGAAAATTGCAGAAGCGGTAGTAAATTTTTTCCGGATGCCTGAAACAGGAACCGTTCTGGAGAAACTGGAACAGGCCGGGGTTAACTTTACCGAGCCGGNCGGACCGGACCGGGAGGAAGAGAGCGCTCATCTGGCCGGAAAAACTTTTGTTTTCAGCGGAATTTTGGAAGATTATAAGCGCGAGGAAGCTGCGGCCCTGGTGGAAGCGCGGGGCGGAAAAGTCAGTTCCTCCATAAGCAAAAAAACAGATTACCTGGTTGTCGGAAAGGAACCGGGCAGCAAGCTTGATAAGGCTCGTGATTTGGGAGTTGAGATCCTGTCCGAGGATAGGTTTAAAGAGGTGGTCAGGCAATGAACAATGAAAATATTCCTTCTCTTGCAACAGACGGTGATAGTAAACTGCTTTTGCAAACTATTATCGATTCTCTTTCCGATGCCGTTTCGGTGGTCGATGAAAACGGGATCGGGATCATGGTTAACCGGGCTTATACCAGGATTACAGGGATGAGCGAAGAACAGGTCCTGAGAAAGCCTGCTACAGTCGATATAGCCGAAGGCGAGAGCGTTCATATGCGGGTTCTGCAAACCGGCAAACCGATTAAGGGCGTGCGGATGAAAGTAGGCCCCTTCCGCCGGGAAGTGATCGTCAGCTGCGCCCCGCTGATCATCAAGGGTCAATTGAAAGGCAGTGTCGGGGTTATCCACGATATATCCGAACTGCGCCGGGTGATGGAAGAACTGCACCGCACCAGACGCCTGGTCAGGGAGCTTGAATCGCATTATACCTTTGATGATATTATCGGTAACAGCGAGCAGATCCGGGAAACAATTGAACGGGCCAGGCAGGGGGCAGCTACCCCGGCCTGCGTGCTCCTGCGGGGCGAGTGCGGGACCGGCAAGGAGCTGTTTGCCCATGCTATCCACCATGACAGCGAGAGGACCGATGAGCCCTTTATCCGGCTTAACTGCGCCTCCCTGACCGACACCCTGCTGGAAAGCGAGCTCTTCGGCTATGCCGACGGCGCTTTTACAGGGGCTAAAAAAGGCGGGCGCAAAGGCTATTTCGAAGAAGCCAACGGCGGTACTCTATTTTTGGATGAAATCGGGGCCATGGGAAACGAGGCCCAGGCCCGGCTGCTCCGGGCCATTCAGGAAGGTGAGATCATCAGGGTCGGTGAATCGCGGACCAGGGCCATCGATGTGCGTCTGATTGTAGCCACTAATGCCAACCTGGAAGAAATGGTCGAAGAGGGCTTATTTCGCAAGGATCTGTATTACCGCCTGAACGTATTGCCCATTCACCTGCCTCCCCTGCGGGATATTAAAAGCGATATTCCCCTCCTGGTCAACCATTTCCTGGCCGGACTGACCAAGAAGTACGGCCGGCCGATTGTCGATGTATCCCCCGCGGTCTACCGCCGCCTTAAAGAATACGACTGGCCCGGCAACATGCGCGAGCTGGAAAATGTAATTGCCCGGGCCCTGATCAATCTTGGCCGCGACCAGGACGTGATCGAAGAAAAGCATCTGGTCATGCCTTTCGGCGGCTCCGGTGAAGAAAAGGACCGCGATGATACGCCGCTTCAGGGGACGCTCCGGCAGATGCACCGGGTTTGGGAAAAAGATCTGTTGCAGCAGGCTTTGAAAGAAACGGGTTGGAACAAGGCCGAAGCGGCTCGCCGCCTTGATATTTCTATCCGCAGCCTCTACAACAAAATGCACCGGCACAACCTCCTCTAGTTCAAGCTTTTTTCCAGAACAAAGAGGCGGCGGTATAAAGGCTTAAATTTACAGGCAAATCAAATCATGCTGCGTTAATTGCTCTGCCCTACAGCAGATCGAGGCGACAGGCGAATCTTGAAAATACTGCCAGGCAGCCGCAGCAACTTCGGAACCCCCTGCCAGATCCTTGTCCCTTAATCAAATCTTAACATTGCTCCCACCAAAAACAATTTCAGACAGCACCTTAACACTCAGCCCCTATGAAAATGTCTATGCCAGGCGGCAATTAAGCAAACTGGTATAAAAATTGCAAATATATAGTTTATAAAAGCAACCAATGCAAGCAACCAGCGAGCCTGACTTATATAATGGAGGGACTAATTATGACTGAATACCTGGCTAAAATGGAAGAAAAAGGATTTGAGGAACTGGTCCTGCTCCATGATACAGAGACCGGCCTGAAGGGGGCGATAGCCATTCACAGCACGGCCCTCGGACCGGCCCTGGGAGGAACCCGGATGTGGACATACCCAAGCGAAGAGGAGGCCGTGGATGATGTCATGTGCCTGGCCTGCGGGATGAGTTACAAGGCAGCGGCCGCGGACCTGCCGCTCGGCGGGGGGAAAGGGGTGATCATTGGCGATCCCGGTCGGGACAAATGCGAAGAGCTGTTCAGTTGTTACGGTCGCTTCGTGGAACATTTAAATGGCAGATTTATAACAGCGGCCGATATGGGAATCGAAGAGAACGACCTGGACTGCATCAGGAAGGAAACCCGCCATGTGGTGGGGGGAACGGAAATCGGCAGCCCGTCACCCTTTACCGCCTACGGGGTCTGGAAAGGCATTAAAGCCTGCGCAGAGGAGGTCTACGGTTCCCCGAACCTGGAAGACAAGGTCATTGCTGTCCAGGGGGTGGGCAGTGTAGGCGCGGCCCTTTGCGGGTCCCTGGCCGGAGAAGGCGCCCGGCTGCTGGTAAGCGATCTCGATCAAAACAGGGTTAAGCAGGCGGTAACCACCTTTGGTGCTACGGCGGTCGATACCGATCAAATTATTTTCCGGGAGTGCGATATCTTCGCGCCCTGCGGGATCGGAGGGGTGATCAATGAACAAACATTATCCCACCTGAAATGCAATATTGTGGCCGGTGCGGCCAACAATGTTATTAAGGAAGAGGGGCTCGGTGCCGCCCTCAAGGAACGGGGGATCCTTTATGCCCCCGATTATATCATTAACGCCGGGGGATTAATTTTTGTCGAGATGCGGAGGCAGGGTGAAAGGGATGAAGAGAAAATCAGGCAGCTAATAGCCCGGATCGAGGGGCGCCTGAAAGAACTATTCAGCCGGTCCCGTGAACAAAACCTGCTCCCGGAAGAGGCGGCCAACATTTATGCCGAGGAAAAACTGGGAAAAAGATAAAGTTGGAAAGGCAGGAATTTTACAAAGCGGTTGGATGGTACGGATAAGCAACCATGCAAAATTATGCAAGCAAACAATTACAATTTGCAAAATTATGCATGGTATCTCGAAGCCTGCCCGGCCCTGGATGAAGCGGTTGAGGGGAAAAATTTAATAATTCCAGCGAAGATAAGCCGGTTTGGGAGGGCACTAAAAAAAGTTTGGTAAGAAAATTGCGAATTATTATGTTAAGAAAGGTTAATAAAATTTTTTTAGAGGAGGATAATCATGTCCGGTTATCTGGCCAAGATGGAAGAACAGGGTTTCGAAGAATTGATTATGGTATGTGATGCCTCGTGCGGTTTAAAAGCGGCGGTTGCCATTCACAGCACAGTCCGTGGTCCGGCCCTGGGTGGAACCCGCATGTGGTCTTATGCTTCAGAAGAAGCGGCCATAGAGGATTTAATGCATCTGGCCCGCGGAATGAGTTACAAGTCTGCTGCAGCGGAGCTGCCGGTCGGAGGAGGGAAAGGCCTTATTATCGGAGATCCCAATAAGGATAAGTGTCCGGAACTTTTCCATTCTTACGGCCGTTTCCTTAATCGCTTAAACAAACGTTTTTATACCGGTAAAGATATGGGTGTCGATGAGGATGATCTGACTTTAATGTGCGACGAAACAGAATGCGTTATCGGCGGTGAGAGTGTGGGCAGCCCTTCTCCTTTTACTGCTTACGGGGTCTGGAGAGGCATCAGGGCTTGTGCAGAGGAGGTATATGGTTCTCCTAACCTGGAAGGTAAAGTTGTAGCCGTCCAGGGTATTGGCAGTGTGGGCGAATCCCTCTGTCAGCACCTGGTTGATGAAGGAGCCAGCCTGATTATTTGCGATCTGGACCAGGAGAGAGTGAAAGCAGCCCAGGAAAAGTGGGGTGCCCGGGCGGTTTCCCCCGAAGATATTTATAGCCAGGAATGCGATATCTTTTCGCCTTGTGCGGGCGGGGGAGTAATAAATGAAAAAACTCTGCCCCAGTTAAAATGTAAAATTATTGCCGGCGCCGCCAATAACATCTACAAAACTAAAGAGATGGCTAAAGCTATACAAGAGCGCGGCATTCTTTATGCCCCCGATTATGTCATCAATGCCGGCGGCCTGGTTTTTGTTGAAATGCACAGGCAGGGTATTACTGATCAAGAGAAAATCACAGCAGAAGTGGACCGCATTGAAGAACGCCTTAAGATGTTGTTCAGAAGAGCCCGGGAAGAACAGTTACTGCCGGCAGAGATAGCAGATATTTATGCCGAAGAGAGATTGCAGATGCGGTAAATCTTTAAGGAAAGCAGCTTTTGCATTTTTTTCTGCGGCGCTAGCTGTGGGGTAGATGATAGGTTATATTTTCTGGCGGGGAGAGGATTAAAATGGCTGACAGCATGCTTGAATTTAGGCTGCATGGACGCGGCGGCCAGGGGATCGTCGTAGCGGCCGCAATTTTTGCCGAAGCTGTATTTCTGGACGGCCGCTATGCAAGGGCCTTTTCATTGTTCGGGGCTGAAAGGCGCGGCGCTCCGGTGACTGCCTTTATAAGAGCCGGAGAAAATCCCCTGATGCCCAGGAGCCGTATTTATAACCCGGATTATGTTGTTGTTTTCGATCCGACTCTGAGCGNTGAAACCCTGCTTTCCGGCCTGAAAGAAGGGGGCATTCTAATGGTTAACATCGCAGAGGATAACCTGGACAACTTGCCCGGNGATGCCCTGGCAGGAAACCGCTTCAGAGTTTATACTGTTGATGCTACCGATATTGCCCGCAAGCACGGTTTGACAGTGGCCGGTTTTCCGGTGGTCAATACAGTTATGCTCGGAGCGATGGCCCGGGTTAGCGGTATAGCTTCCCTGGATAACCTGGTTGATTCAATCAAAAAAAGGATAACGGCCAGTTTAGAAGCCAATATCAGCGCTGTTAACGAAGGATCTGAAAGAGTAAGGGAGGTGGGTGGCCTTGTCAGGTAAGACAAACGAAGCCCTTCTTAACTATCTTTATGCCCGGGGAAGTGAGGCCAGTTCATTAAACAAGACCGGCGGTTGGCGCCTGGCGGCTCCGGAGAAGATAAAAAGATTATCTCCATGCCGCCACGATTGCCTTCTCCATTCAGAAGTACCCGACTGGATGGAGGCGGTCAAGGGCGGCCGGTGGGAGGACGCCTGGCAGATAATGAGCCGTTCCAATCCCTTTCCGGCCCTGACCGGCCATGTCTGTTTTTCTCCCTGTACTGAAAACTGCAACCGGGGCAGGCTGGATCAGGAACTGGAAATACCGGCTGTTGAAAGGGCCATTGGCGAGTGGCGCTTTGATCACTACCAGCCCCGGCGCGGGCCGCGGGCGGTAAAAGATCCGGTGGCGGTGGTCGGATCCGGGCCGGCGGGATTGAGCTGCGCTTTTTACCTTTCAGATCATGGCTACAAAGTAACCGTTTTTGAAAAGTCTTCGATAAGCGGTGGAATGCTGGCCCTGGGAATCCCTGAATATCGCCTTCCCAGGGAGGTTTTAAATAAGGAGCTGGCCATCCTGGAAGAGGAAGGCATAACTTTTATCACCAACCGAACCCTGGGTGAGGATTTAATGCTGCGGGAACTTAACAACGATTTCAGGGAAGTTTTCCTGGCCACGGGGGCCTGGCTGCCGCGCCAAGAAAAATTAGCGGGGGCGGAGCATAAAAGCGTTTACCATGCCCTGGATTTTCTAAGCCTGTTCAATACCAGACAGCATGTGGAAATAAAGGATCCGGTTGTGGTGATCGGGGGCGGTAATGCGGCCGTAGACAGCGCCCGATCGGCCCTGCGCATGAATGGCATTAATCATGTCAGCCTTATTTACCGCAGAAGCCGGGCGGAAATGCCGGCCAACCCGGGTGAGGTCGAAATGGCGGAACAGGAAGGAGTGGAGCTCGTTTTTAACGCCAATCCGGCTGAAGTTGTTACAGAAACCGCTTCCGGCTCCATCAGCGCTGTGCTTTTCAATCACAGTAAAACCAACCGGGAAGGACTGGTCTTGGATACGAGCCGTACTTTTAAAAAGGAATGCGGATCGGTAATCCTGGCTCTTGGCCAGGAACCTGATTATAGTGTTTTTGATCCCCTTGAGGAAGAGATGTCCCTCTTTGCCGGGGGAGACCTGGTCAGCGGTCCCGCCACGGTCCCTGAAGCGATCAGGGCCGGGCGCCTGGCTGCTTTTAGCATTATGGCCAAGATAGAGAGCCGGCCCGGTCCTGATGTTTTTGGTATTTCAGAGCAGCCGGTGGCTTTTGAAGAATTGAACCTGCTGGGCAGGTCTGACCTGGAGCTGCAGGACAGGCAGAAGGAACCGGTTTTGGAGGCCGGCCGCTGCCTTGGATGCGGGACCTGCAATACATGCGGGATTTGCTATCTTTTTTGTCCGGATGTGGCCGTTGAGTGGATTAACAACAACTATGAATTTAATCTTGACTACTGCAAGGGTTGCGGCATTTGTGTCACTGAGTGCCCGGCCCGGGCCCTGCAAATGGAAGGGGGTTACTAAAGATGCCCTATGAATTAATCAGCGGTTGCCAGGCTGCAGCGATAGCTGTCCAGCGGGCCGGAGTAGATCTTGTAGCGGCTTACCCGATTACGCCCCAGACGGCAATCGTGGAGACCCTGGCCAACTTTGAGGCCAAGGGTGAACTGGGAGGAGAGTTTGTCAGCGTTGAATCGGAGTATTCGGCCCTCTCCTGCTGCAACGGGGCCGTTGCGGCCGGAGCGAGGGTGTTTACGGCCACGTCATCGCACGGCCTGGCTTATATGCATGAAATGATCCAGTGGTGCAGCGGAGCCCGGTTTCCCATTGTTATGGTCAATGTGAACCGGGCCGTGGGTGCGCCTTGGGTCCTGGATCCGGACCAGGGGGATAGCCTCAGCCAGCGCGATACCGGGTGGATGCAGATCTATTGTGCCAATGCCCAGGAAGTGTTCGACACTGTCCTGCAGGCTTTCATGCTTTCTGAAGAACTGCTCCTGCCCAGTCTGGTAGTTTTTGACGGGTTTTACATTTCCCACACTTACGAACCGGTTGATGTCCCGGAAGTTGAAAAGGTCCGGGAATTTATTGGGCCGCCGCAGTTTCAGGCCCAGGTAGAACCGGGAGTCCAGGCCAACCTGCACGGCCTTTCTAAGGGGGAAACTCAGCTGCAGCTGGTCCGCAGGAGGCACGAAGATATGCTCCGGGCCCCGCAAGTTTTTACTGCAATCAATGAGAAGTTTTACCGGGTGTTCGGAAGGAGTTACAAGACGGTGGATGCTACCATCCCGGAAGGATCCAAAACGGCCTTCCTGGCCGCCGGCAGCACCGCGGAAACCGTCAAGTGGTTTTTACCGGAACTGAAGGGCTGCGGACTGATCCAGTTGAGGATGTTTCGGCCTTTTCCGGGAGATGAACTGGGCCGGATTGTAGAAGAGCAGGGGCTGGAGCGGCTCATTATTGTCGATCGCAATTGTTCTACGGGAACCGGCGGCTATTTTGCCCAGGAGGTCAGGGCTGCTTTGTACGGGCTTACCGTAAGGCCGGTGATCCAGGACCTGCTGCTGGCCGGCGGTATTGACCTGACCAAAGATATTCTGGCCGGGGCAGCGGAAAAATCTCCGGGAGATAAATTGGTTGATCAGGAGTGGGGGGTGGAATTAAAGTGAAAATTACCGACTACAGCATAGAAAATGAATTAATGTATTCAGGCCATAATGCCTGCCCGGGTTGCGGGGGCGCCCTGACGGTCCGCTACCTGACCAGGGCCCTGGGCCCGAACATGGCTCTGGCCATTACCGCCTCCTGCTGGAGCATTATTGCCGGCGCGCCCCCGCTGACAGCTTTAAAATGTCCGATCCTGCACTGCCCCTTCCCCAGCGCCGGGGCGGTGGGCAGCGGTTTAAGGCGGGGGCTTAATGCCAAAGGGCATTACGACACCACGGTAGTAGTGCTGGCCGGCGACGGAGGCACTTTTGATATCGGTCTCCAGGCCCTGTCAGGGGCCGCCCAGCGCAACGAGGACTACATTTTTATCTGCTATGACAACGAAGCTTACATGAACACGGGAATGCAGACCAGTTCGGCCACCCCCTTTGGGGCCCGAACCAGTACCCGCCCGTATCCCCTGTTTAAGCACGGACAGAAAAAAGATATCATGCGGATCATGGCCGCCCACGGGATCCCTTATGCGGCCACCGCGTCCCTGGCTTTTCCGCAGGATATGGAAAATAAACTGAAGAAAGCCCAGGGAATCAAAGGGTTCAGATTCATGCATGTTCTTTCGCCCTGTCCGCCGGGTTGGGGGACCGATTCGTCCGAAACGATCCACCTGTCTCGGCTGGCCGTTTTCACCAACTTCTATCCGCTTTACGAGATTATAAACGGCGAGCAGTGGCAGATGACCTATTATCCGGAGAAGACCAGGACACCGTTAAAGGAGTACCTGGAAGCGCAGCGCCGCTTCAGGCAGGTTGACGAGATGACCATTGAGGCTCTTCAGGAAGAAGTGGATCGGGACTGGGAGGGATTATTGAAAAGAGTTAACAGCTCTGGCGAGACAAAATAAATATTAGAATTATAATAAATATTATAACTGCCGGCAGGAATTTCTCCCTGGAAACAGAAAATAAATTA
>SL_8KL_010_SEDDRAFT_10003558_pt1 | contig 12824 bp, 18 predicted proteins | sample SodLakKL_010_SED_4_FD_11160 | JGI IMG/M metagenome (IMG submission 11160) | reverse complement strand
GGATTCACTATAATAAATAATATACCACAAAAAAAAGATTATAATAAATTCAAATTTATAGAAATATTATAAAATGAATAATACCTCATTATTACATTATTAGGATAAAACCTAATAACCTAATAATTCTAAATGTGAAAAAAAAGAAAAAACAATATTTTATATAAACCTAATAATAAAAATAATAAAGCTAATATTATTTAATTGATTTAAAAATATGGCAATTAGAGGCGAAGTGGCATAAAGTGGATATAAGTGGGAAGAAATCCCTTTTTTACCCAAAGATGTTCTAATACCCCTAAAAACCCCTTAATAATAAAGCATTAATGAAATTTTGTGAAAATTAGAAAATGGCCTTAATGTGTGGCATTAAATCTACATATATGACAAGTTAATGCAGTTAGATATTGATTTTAGTTTTGATGGATTCTAATTTGAGTATGGATGAGTGTTTATTGAGTATTTATGTAATCGATGATTCTCTATAAAACAGACCCAAAATATCCCAAAATATTTTTAATTATTTTATTTTAAATATTTAATGTCTATTATATCTAAAATATTTTACAGATTTATAATCTGAATATATTATGTCTATAATTTTTATAATTCCTATCACCAATTCCTAAAAATCACTTAATCCACTAAATTTTGAAAATAATGATTTATATCTTTGACTGAATCATATGAGCAACATTGCTCTTATCTGAATAATGAAAATCATTTCTAAGGCACTTCTGCCTGATTATTCAGGGCGATTTCATCGCCAAAGGTATGATATGACCTACTTTTCAAGAAAATGTCTTAGAATCGATTGTGTGAGGTCTGAGTATATTAAGTTTTTTATTTTTGCGAAGATAGGCAAAATAAACTTTTTCGCAAAAGTGAAAATAGGTAAAGTGTTTTTATTTTTGCGAAGATAGGTAAAATAAACTTTTTCGCAGAAATAAAAAAAGCGTTATAAAGCAGTATAAAATAAGTTATGACTGTTAAAATTTTGTCACATGTTTTCAGGAATGCTCATAATCTTTAAAAAAGAAGTGATATTTGATATATTTTAATCAAATTAGATGTGATGTAAGTTGTTATGTGATAGTCTTTTACAAATTAATATTGTGATTAAGCATATGAACTAGTAAAATATTTTTTTTATTGAATAAAAGTTCTTGACAAATATATGTAATGTGATATATTTTTTTGAAAAGAGATAGAAAAGAGTTCTGTCTTATTTTTACTAACATTTTTTTTTGGAGAATATGATTATGCAAGAAGAATTAGTCAAAGAAACAAAAGATGTAGTTGAAAACAAGGAAGTAAGTAATAAACAAGATGTCAAGAGTAAAAAGAAATGGAGTTATGACCAGTTAATGAGCAATACAGAAAAGCCTGTATCAGAGCGTAAGACAATTATAAGTGCTCGTAGTAATAATGTGATGCCTCGTAGGCACCATTTAACAGAAGAAGCGATGGAAACATGCAGATCTAAATTTGAGAAAGAAATAAAAGATGTTCCTACTGAATTGCGTGAAAAAGCTGGAGACACTTTTTTTAATCCTATGAATCATAGAAAAAGTATTTATTACAATTTGATACAATCGCTATATATGTTAGGTTGTAATGAATGGCATGAATTTCCTGATGTAAAAAATAAATGCAAAGAATTAATGAGTAAAATCATAGCAAAAGGCAATATGACTGCTTGGGATAAGTTTGAAAGAAAAAGTGCTAGTCGTAATGAAGGTAAAGCTGTTACTAGTGCTAAAGATGCTAATGGTCGTATTAGAGATAATTTTAGAACTCTACAGAGGTTAGGTGGTGCTCATCCTTATGGATATAAGTTAAAACAAGTTTTATCTAGTATTGACATAAGAAGAAATAATGAGGGTATTCTAGAATATAGGTTAAGAACAGATTATAATTCGATGGATGAAGTTTCTCCTCTATTAGCAACTAAAATCAAAAATACAGATATTAAAATCCCTGAGAAATTTAGTAAAGATAAAGAGGATAAAAAAGCCCAAGTAGAAATAGAGGAAGTTTGATTATTTAATATAATTAAGCATAACAAAAATCTAAAAAGAAATATTTATATATATATTATATATATAAATATTTCTTTTCTTTCTATATATTGGAGATTGATTATGAAAAATAATGATTTTTGGAAATATAAATTTACTTATTATTTACTTAGTTTTCTTAGTATTGGGGTAGTTGTTTTTATGTCATATTTACTATATAATAGTATAATTTCATTATTCGGTATAATTTTTAACTAAGTTCGCAAAAATAAAAAAGTTTTAATATATTACTAAATGGACTAAAATATTTTATTGAAAGGTTTAAGATGGATAATTATAAAGGAGTTGAAATTGAGAAGATAGTGAAAGCTGCTATCAGGGTTAAGCCTCCTACTGATGAGTGGATTATTACTGGTTCTTATCATGGGGAATGTCTTGCTAAGTTAAGAGATGAAATAAGGTTAATAGGCAGAGAAGATGGTTTTGTTACTACTTATGGCAGATTTGTTGGTCGAAAAGAGGGTTTAGAGATTGCAAAGGCTGCTGGACAGATAGTGAAAAAGCATAATCCTAAGAATGTCTTATTAAGTGAAGATTTGAAGGAAGTTCCGCAAAAATAAAAAAGAATATTAATCAAAGTATAAAACATATTGAAAGATGAGAATAATGAGTGATAACTTTTTTTTTCAGGAATTAGACAAAATGTATGATGAAATTTATAATGATGTTAAGAAAAAATTTCATCAACATAAGGGATGTGATGGAAAAATCAATGAAATTGCTTTTAATACTTTAATTAGAGAAGTCAGGCAAAGAATAGCAGAAAAGAAAAGAGAAGAAATTAAAAATGCAAGAACATTATTTAGAATGTATCAAAAGAGTAGAATAATATAAAGGATATAGTTAGATGAAAAAAATTAATGTAAATTTATATGGTGGTAAAGGTCTTTTTGGTGGAAGAGAACATCCATTAGAAGCAGAGACTATTTATTGTGATAAAACAGATAATTGTTCTTTATATAAGAAAAAACAATGTTTAAATGTGCGAGCTCCTTCTCTTTTTTCTAAGAATTGTAAGTTTGGAAAAGTAGAATATAAAAAAGGATTTACAAGCAGAGCTGCTTTTTTATTCACTTTTAAGTATCATAAATTCAAAGAGAAATATAAAAATGATAAGTTATATAATGTTCTATCTTTTCCTTATAAATGCAGATTAGCTATTATAGATGATTATGTATTTTTTGATGCTCCTCATATAAAATATGATAGTGATAATAAAGTAGGTGGACCATGGTCTGATGGTGAAAATAAGAAATGGTTTACTATAGATGAGTTCAATGTTGATTTACTTGAAGATGTTTGTAGATTCAGACCTAAAGCTCTTACTGGGGAAGAGATAATATCATATCAAGAAAAAGAAGTCCCAGAGATACTTTTTCAATTATATGAAATTTTTCCTTGTTTATATGCTTCTTTGGTGGAAAGAATACCTGAATATAATAAATCTTTTGATTATATTGGGAAGGAAGCATATGTTAAAACTTTGAAAGACGGTGTTATTTTAGAAACGGATAGGGGTGATTTTAAAAAGCAGGATGGTTTTTTGATTTGTGATGAATATCATGTGCTTTTTGGTCCATTTGGAGTTAGGAATTTAATTGCTAAAGTTCCAATAACAGATGATTTAGTTGCAAAAATAACCTCTAATGATCAAGTTGATAAGGATACTGTATTCAAATAATAAGACTTTCGCAAAAATAAAAAAAGTTATTTATAGGGATAGGAAGCAATAAAATGATATAATAATTTTATGAAAGGTTAAAAATGAGGATTTTGATAAAAAAAGATTTAGGTTGTGCGGACAGAGGAAGGGTTGTAGCTGATATATCTGATAGTGATGAGGAAAAATTAGCTAAACATCTTATGGCAGAGTGGAATTCTTATGATGACAATAATGCTACTTTATGGAATATTGATGGTGCTCGTTTATGTTATGGTAAGGATATCCCATATGTTTTGCATAATTTATTAAAAGTACATAAACAAGTTTTTGAGATAAATAGCAATCATGGTCAAGATTTTTTCCCTTTTATTGGTTGGAGAGAGGTTGTAGATGAATTAATTTCTTATGATTGGCCAGATTGTGTTGTATCTGTAGAGGAATAATAAAATAATACTACTTTTTGGAAATAAGTATTATAATACTACTTTTGTGAAGATAGGTAATTTTTTTGCGAGTTCGCAAAAATAAAAAAGAATATTTATAGGAGTAAGAGATGACTGACCAAATATCATATAGTTTGATTTATGAAGAAGGGATAAAAATAGCATTTTTTGCTATTATATTGATATGGTTATTAAAATCTCTTTATATTTCTATTGTTATTTTAGAACATGAAAAATCAGATTCAAATATCTTTAAAAGTTTACTTAAAGCGTTTCTTTATGGGATATTATGGCCAATATTAACTCTTTGTGTGATTTTAAGTGATTTTTATAAAAAAGTTATGAAAAGTTCGCAAAAATAAAAAAGTTATTGTATAATAGTGAAAAATGACTTTTGAATGTTTTATAAAGGATGAGTAGTAATGGCTGTAAAGAGTATAAAAGACATAAATGCTGAGAAGATTCGCAGGTGGACAACCACTTTTAGAGAATTAGACTGGTTGTATGGCGAAACTGATGGTGCATTTGGTATGCCATCTGGAAAGATTAGTTGTTGGTCTGCTCAATCTGGTCTTGGTAAGACAAGGATTGCTGTTACTATATCAAAAAGAATATCAAGTGTGCAAAGAAGTGTTTTATATTTTCAGAATGAAGTTCCTTTAGGAACATTTAAGGAAAAAATATCTACGATGGAAGGTTCTGATGACAATATATATATAAGTGATTCAGAGAATATTAATAATATTGTAGAGGATATAAAAGAATGTATTCTTGATAGTCGCAAAAAGAAAAAACCACTTTCTTTAGTAGTGCTTGATAGTATAAATATGGTAGAGGAATATGGTAATGGTGGTAAGAAGGCTTGTAAAAGCATAATTGATGGAGACGCTTTAGTTCTTGGTTTAAGGGAAATAGATAGATGGTGTTATAAAAAAAGGATAGTTGCTCCTCATATTCTTATTATTAATCAATTGAATAAAAATGGGGAACCAGCAGGAAGTAGTGTTTTACCTCATTTAGTGGATGCTATTTTTGATATTGTGCCTGATGCTCTTGCAGATGGGCAGGTATATGATTCTAATCAAATTTTATTAAGATTATGTCCTAAATATAAAAAGAATAGGTATTGTGGAAGGTTGGGAACTAATCCTATTCCTCATCAAATAAATATTTATCATAGACAAGATACAAGAGTAACTGTTTGGTATCATTGTAATAATAAAGTAGAATGCTTGGAAGGAGAGAATAGTTCTCAAAGACGGCGTGATAAAATTTATTGTCAAATAACAGGTGAAAAATATATTTCTGAAGAAGTAGAAAAAATCATACTTGACCCAAATGAATTAGAGGGTGATGAACTAATTGAATACTATGAAAAACAACCTTTTTCAAAAAGAATGAAATATCAAATATTTGGGAGATTTTAAGATGAGTAAATATGAAAATGATATTTTAATATATAATTTAGGTTATTTTTTTATTGCATTCTTTGTTTTTTATATAATAGTTAACATTATGGGTCATGTTCTATATATAGATCATGATGGAGATTTTTTTAGATATATATCAATAAGATATCAAAGAAAAGATATAGTCACAAATGATGAAACAGGTGAAATTTATTGGGTCAAAGGGAAAGGTACATCTCATAGAACTTCATATAGGACACATTGGCATGATGATAGAATAATAGAAAAACCAAGTTTTGATATTGATTATACATTTAAGAACGATGAGTTAATAGTTAATCGTTTTTCTTATATTGATGAATATGGGGAACGGAAAACAATTATTGAAAATAATGATAGTGATATATATTATTTTACTTTTGTTTGTCCAAGTCCTTTTGTTCAATTTCAAGAAAATTATAAAGAAGATGATGAAAATAAGAGAGCAGATCTTGGGAAACAACCTTCTGGTCTTACACCTACAAATTGGGCTTGGGCAGGTTTAAATAATGAGGTTAAATTATGGTATCATAGTAGTACATTAAGAGAAGAACATCCTAAGCTTTATAAATGGTTAGTAAATAGGGTGGAACAAAATTATGGTCGAACAATTAAAGAACCGAGTAATTATACAGTTTACTTTTTAGCTTTTGTATTATTTGGTACAATTGTGTGTACTTTAGGTAAATATAATCCTATCATAATTACAGCAATGTATATAGGATATTTGTATTTGATTGCATTTTTTAATAGTATTTTTGGATTAAGTCATTTGTTTAGTTATGATGATATAAATAATGTGTTAATTATAGGTATTTTCATACCAGTAGCAATAATAATAACTTGGTTAGGTGGTGGATTAAGTTCTCCTTTAGAAGATTAACTTGATAAGTGAAAAAAAATATCATATAATATATTTCATATGATAATAAATTTTAAGGAATATATTAAATGGCTAAAAAAAAATTATCAATAGAAGAATTTGTTAATGCTGGGTATTTACAAGAAATAAATAGATTATATCTTCATCCTAGAGGATTGGCGTTAGAAGTTGAGATTGATGATGATGGAGATATGCAATTAGGAGATATATGGGATTGTCGTCAAGATCCTGAAGGCGTTTTGTTTGATGAGGAAGTTACAGACACACAAGATTTCCGTTTAAATGTTATGAAACAGAAGGTTTTAACAGAGATGGCTTTTGAGAAAAGAAAAGAGATATTAGGCTTTGTAGAGCAGCCTGCAGAAAAAAAAGAAAAAAAAATAGAGGAAAATAAATGAACTTCTTGAAAAGTGATATACTATTGTGTTATAGTCAACTACCTGAAGCTAAAGCATTCAGGCTTGAATAGTGATATTCAACGTAAGAGTTGATTAGGGAAAATTTTAAATTATGTTTAAAAAAACGTTACAAGTAAAGTTAAAGAACACACTTCAGGATGCTCCACTAGTCCTGAACCCTGTAAGTTCTGTATTAAACAGAGAGGAAACTCTCAGTGTACAGGACAAAGTACTGGCTTGTAACAGTCCCGAAGTGGATCTACTCCAACATACAGGAGATCAGAACTTGAGAGTCTCTGATACTGTGTATGTATTAAACATAAAAGGATTTCCCTTGATGCCTACTTTTTGTAGAAAAGCCAGACTACTGTTAAAAACAGGGAAAGCAGTAGTTGTCAGTAGATTCCCTTTTACTATACAGTTAACGTATCAGACAGGAGAAAATAAACAAGAAATTACTTTAGGAGTTGATCCTGGATACAAGAATGTAGGATTTTCTTGTATTACAGAAACAAAAGAGTTGATTTGTGGAACAGTTGAGTTAGATAATAATACTTCAGGCAGATTGACAGAACGTAGTTCTTACAGAAGAAACAGACGGAACAAATTGAGGTATCGTGAACCTAGATTTAACAATAGAATAAGGAAGTTGGGATGGCTTCCCCCTTCAGTAGAAAGAAGATATCAAACTCATTTGTCTATAGTGAATAAGTTAAGAAAAATATTACCTATTCATAAGATTATTGTTGAATCTTGTAATTTTGATATACAGAAACTTAATAATCCTGAAATTAAAGGAAAAGAGTATCAAGAAGGGAATCTGTTAGGCTATTTTAATTCTAAATCATATATTTTATCAAGGGAGAATCATTGTTGTCAGTTGTGTGGTAAATCTGATTCTAAAACAGATAGTTGGAGACTGCATCACATTATTGAGAGGTCTAAAGGTGGAACCGATAAACCAGATAACTTAGCTTTGTTACATAAATCTTGTCATAAAAGACTACATAAACAAGGTTTAAAACTTAAGAAGAATAAACAATATAAAGATTCTACTTTTATGAATATTATTAAGAATAGATTACAAAAAGAATTAAATTGTGATACAACTTTTGGATATATTACGCATTTTAAAAGAAATGAGTTAGAACTAGAAAAAACTCATTTTAATGATGCTTTTATTATAGCAGGTGGAATTTGTCAGAAAAGAATTTCTGATTGTTTTGTAGTTCAAAAAAGGAAAAATAATAGAAGTATCCAGTTAAACAGGAAAGGTTTTAAACCTTCAATTAGGAAACAGCGATATAAGTTACAACCTAAAGATTTAGTAAAAGTTTTAGATAGGATTTTTGAAGTAGTTGGAACACATTGTAGAGGTAAAAATGTTGTGTTAAAAAATAATGGAAAGAATGTTAGTATTTCTATTAAGAAGATAAGTTGGTATTTTAATGTTAAAACTTTAATTTGGAATATGGGAGGAAGTGTCAATTCCTCTCCCTGCTAAAGCATGGGAGTTTCCTTGACACAAAATATAATGAGTAAAATGTGTTTTTAAGTTTTTAAATCTTGGTTCATTGAAGGCAAACAAATGTCGGTAATTACGAAAAAAAATTGTTTTAGAGTATCAGCCAGTTACAATGGTTATGCTCCGCAATGGGAAACAGTCCATGGAGATCCTGGGTAATTGCCGTCATTTGATTATATATATTCTGGTCAAAGACGGCTTAAAATAAAGTCGTCTTTTTTTTTATTTTGAAATAAGAAAGGAATATTTATGAAAGATGAAGATGATCTTTTCAAGTGGCAAAAAGTGATACAAGAACTTTATCATACAAATAATGATTATATAACTAATAAATTCCAAGATATAAAAAATAAGTTAATTGAATTAAACGATAGTAAAGAACAGTTATTAATTATCATGGATATAGCTAAACTTTTTAAAGGCATTGAATATTTAGCAAGAGAAAATAATAAGAAATATGAAAAAATTATGGCTATGACATTAAAATGTATTTGTCATATTGAATATGAATTTACATCAGAACAAATAAAAAGTATTATAAATTGTGTAAATAATTTTATGGATAAATGGGGTTATATGAATGGTGATGATTTAAGAACTATGAGAAAAGAATTACTTCAAGTAGGATTAACTTGGTTACCTATAACAGATAGGGCAAGGGAGAAAATAGAAAAGAATAGCATAGATAATTGATTAATATTATGGCGACTAGGGTAATCGCGTAGCCCTCCTCTTTTACACAAAAAGTTGATATTTTACCCAGGTACGCTAATTGGTAAGCGGAACGGCTGTTAACCGTTTGTATCCCGTTTTTACAAATTGTTGCCGTAAAGCCCAAATGCTTTAGCATTGGGATATAAGGCAACAAACTCTAAGTGTATTCAATGCCATTGCCTTGATAGGAAAAATATTTTTAAAATTCTAAAAATAATTAAAGGATTTTCTTAACTTTGTCGATAATATATACAATATGATTTGATAAAGGAATAAATTATGAAAGTTATTTTAAAGGGAAATTGTGAACCATTTAATCCAAGATATGTAATTGCAGATGACAATGATAAAATTATAGATGACGCACAGGGGTATGGTTACAAGTCAAAGCAAAGTGCTTATAAGGCAATGAATTATAAGTTTAAAGGAGGCAAACAAAAGAAACAACAAAAAGAAGGTAAAAAGAAAGCATTTTTTAAGAAATATGATGGTTTAGAAAAGTTCATTAATGATATTTATGAAATAAACTTTAAAGAGATACTAAAAGGAGAGGTCACGGAAGAAAATATTAAACAAGAAATTAAAGAAAAGTTTGGTATAGACATTCCTTCCGAGTATTTAAAAATATGAAAAAAAAACCAATGAAAATGAGATTGTGTAATTTTTATGTCACACAAAAACAATATGATAGTTTTAAGCAATTATCAGAAAAAACTGGACTATGTTATTCTGAATTAATTAGAAGAGCTTTAGATGAATATTTATTAAAAACCAATGATATTAACTTATAAAATAAAACATGATATAGACTTCACTAAACAGCTTTCTCAAGCAAAGAAAGTTGCTGATTTTGCTATCAAAAACAAAGATAAACTGTCTTCTAAAAATGTAGCACATATAGGATTAAAATCTGTGATTTCCAATCAGATACTTCGTAAATACGGTAAGAATAAAACTATTAAAAAAGTGTCAAATATTAAATTGATTGTTCCTAATCAAGGTATTAAAGTTCAAGATAATTTAATCTCTATTCCTTCCTTAAAAATTTCTTTTGACTACTCTAAATATATTAGGCAATCATTCAACAAGATAAATCAAATTGAAATAGATAATTCTTATTATTATGTTTCTGTTGAGATTCAAGAAAGTAAAGAGTTTAAACCAGAAGGATATATAGGAATAGATAGAAATACAAACGGACATTGTGTAGTTCTTGCTAATACAAAAACAAATAAAGTTAAAATGTTAGGTAAGAAAGCAAAACATATACATACTAAATACTCAGAAACTCGAAGATTTCTACAACGACAGAAAAAGTATAATAAATTAGTTAAGATTAAAAAACGAGAATCTCATATTGTCAAAGATTTAAATCATAAGATTAGTAGAACAATAGTTAATGAAGCGAAAGAAACTAAATGTGCTATTAAGTTAGAACATTTAAAAGGAATTAGAAACAATAGAAAGCAAAAACAATCATTCAAATACACTTTGAACAGTTGGTCTTATTATCAGTTGCAGACTATGATAGAATATAAAGCCAAACTGCTTGGTGCCCCAGTTTTCTATATTGAACCTGCTTATACAAGCCAGACTTGTCATAAATGCGGTCAGATGGGAAAAAGGAATGATAAAAGTTTTAAATGTCCACATTGTGGATATACTGCTCATGCTGACGCAAATGCGTCATGGAATATAGCATATAGTGAGCAGTTTGTGACAGAGCCGAAACCTAAGTATTCCAGTCGATTAGGTTCTTCTTCTAAAAAGAAAGAAGTCTATAGTCACGAATTTTCTAAAGAAGGTGATTTAGAAAAAGGGAGCACTGATACTCCTCAATTGGCAATGGCATTGAATACTGCCAACCAAAGAACCTCTGTGGCTTTAGCATAGAGAGTATGTCAGGTGATTAATGTTGCGTACTTCCAACCAAAGAACCTCTGTGGCTTTAGCATAGAGAGTATGTCAGACTTCTAAATGTGACCATTTAGCAGGTGAAGAAATGAAACATTCTGAGAACTATTTAGGAAAAAGAATTAAACGAGGTTTATTTAGTTCTTCAACTGGTATCTTATTAAATGCGGATATAAATGGAGCATTAGGAATACTTTTAAAAGGTAAGCACAAAGTTGAGTTCACTCAATTAGTGTCTAGTGGCTGTCTCACTCAGCCTAGTAGAATTTCTCTTTTAGAAATAAAAGAGAAATCTGCAATACAACTAATCGAACTGAAAAGTTTGATTAGTCAAGCCCCAAGGCTTGCCTTGGGGTAGTGACAAAACAGCTTATAAAGGTTGTTTTGAGAAAAACAGCTTTTAGAGGTTGTTTCGCAAAAACAAAAAATATTATATATAAGAAAGGAATAAAGAAATGGAGAATGTTTTAGTAAAATATTTATTAACGAATATGGCTAAATATAGTGATGTTCTTCTTGCAACTTTAGCTGCATTATTTGTGATTTATCATTTTGCATCTAATCCAACTGAACATCATGTTTTTAATGTCGTGATGGTAGCTTTAATATGGCTTATATATTCAGGTGGTAAGTTGTTTTTACAATTAAAAGAGGGAGAAAAGGAAAAGGAAAAAGAGGGATAGGTTATATAGTCAACCTTTAATGGCTGTGGTCTTTAACAAGTAAATAGAGAAATAGGGGTGTAGCTCAATTGGAAGAGCATCTGGTTTTGAGCCAGAGGGCTATAGGTTCGAGTCCTATCTCCCCTGTTCAGTTTAAAACATTATTGTTAATAATATTGAGGATTTAAAAATGAATTTAAAAGATGTTGTAAGTTTATTAGACCCTTCTATTGTTGAAGTAGAAAAGACAGAATCTTATTTTGTTGGTGAATTTGGTGAAGCGAATCACCTTATAAGAATTCAACTAGATGGAGAAGATTTTATACTTAAATTTGCAAACAGACATTCATTTGATAGATGGGCCAATTCTGTTGATTTAAGTGTTAAGATTTTTTTTAATTGGGCAGTTAATGATATTAAAAACAAGATTGATGAAAGTGTTACTCTTGCAACTGTATTATTTGATCCTAATAATATTCCTATTCATTATTGGGAGAGAAATTTACGGTGTCATTTTTGATATAATGCCCCTATAGTGTATTGGAATCACATCAGATTTTCAGTCTGAAAATGGGAGTTCGATTCTCCCTAGGGGTAGCTTTTAGGCACGTAGCATAATTAGGTAGTGCAACGGATTCCAAATCCGTAGGTTGAGGGTTCGATTCCTTCCGTGCCTGTATTGCTTCATTGGTGTAATGGTAGCATGGGACCCTTCCAAGGTCTAGGTGAGAGTTCGAATCTCTCATGAAGCTTTTGGGTAAGTAACTCAGTCTGGTAGAGTGCTACACTGAAAATGTAGTGGACAATGGTTCAAATCCATTCTTACCCATAAAAAAAATTATTTTTAGGGAAGTGGTGTAATGGAAACACATACGTCTGATACGCGTATAATACAAGTTCAATTCTTGTCTTCCCTATTTGCCCTATTGGTGAAATGGGATCACACTTGACTGTCGATCAAGAGTCAGCGGATCGATACCGCTATAGGGCGTTATTGAAAAGTAAATATAAAAAAACTACCGTAGGACATACGGGAAGTAACGCCTGTGGAGAAGATAAGGTTCATGTTTTTCCTGAAAAGGAAAAACAGGTG
>SL_8KL_010_SEDDRAFT_10003555_pt1 | contig 12826 bp, 9 predicted proteins | sample SodLakKL_010_SED_4_FD_11160 | JGI IMG/M metagenome (IMG submission 11160) | reverse complement strand
GTTCCTCGTAGCCAAACTGAGCTAAGTCGGGTTTCGCTTTTGGATTAGTGATAATTGCTATTTATCCTTTTTGTTCAACTTTTTCTTTGAACTTCTCCGCCATCTCTATTCTTTTCTTAGGTGCGGGATGATCGTAGAAAAAGATCTCTATCAGTTTGTGCGGATCGACTTCTGCTAGATCTATGTCCGATAACCTTTTGAACCCGGATACCATCGCTCGAGGTTCGCCTGTTGTCTTTATAGCGAATTCATCAGCTTTTTTCTCTCTGTATCTACTGTAAGCATTGGTTATTGGATCTATCAAAGAATAAAGACCGTACAGGATGAGTAAGAAAAGAGGTAGATGATAGACGTTCTCGAAACTACCGTAGGCTGTAAATATTCTTCCTGTGAAGTAAAAGATAGGAAATATCAATCCTGCGCTGATAAGTACGAATCTGATCACATCTTTGTAAACATAGTGCCCTAACTCGTGAGCTACAACGCCTTCTATCTCCTTGGGATGAAATTTATCTAGAAGTGTATCGAAAAGAAGTAATCTTTTTGTTTTACCCATGCCAGCGAATCCAGCGTTAGCTTTTTCTGTCTTTTCACTCGCTTTAACCACAACGACTTTTTTCAGTTTTGCAACGCCGTGTTTCTCTGACATCTCAACTAGGCGTTTCTTAAGACTTTCGTCCCCCAATTCCTCCAAGTCATAGAAGAGTGGTAAAATGACTAGATGAGATATGTTAGATAAAATTCCAGATATTACGAAAAGCAAAATTCCAGCATACAACCACCAGAGATCCGGAAAACTGTATCCTAGGAAGAAAAGAGCGAGAATTATAGGGACCATAAAGACGAGTGAGATGAGTAAAGATTTGATCTGATCTTTGCTCCAGTCCCAGATCGTATCGTTGCTCAAATCGTACTTATGTTCTAACCTAAAGCCTGAATAGTAAGAAATTGGCAGCGAGATGAGATAAAGTAGGATTGAATAGATAAGGATGAAAATAGCCGAGATCACCCAGTGGTGTGAAAGAGGTGTTCCTAAAACTAGCTCTTCGATCCAATACTCAAGTATCCTAGTAAATCCGGAAAAGTAAGTGATTGCTAGGAAAGGAAGATAAAGACCGAATGTTTGAATAATACCAGTATAGAATTTTTGCTTCGAATACAGCTTTGCCTTTTTTCTCTTCTTTTCGTCGAACTCATAAGGATAGGTTATCTCTTCATCTTCAGCCATGATATCACTCAACTTTCGCTCTTACGAACTCTTGACCTTCCCAAGGTTTCGTCGCATCTATACCCCACTTAGCTGTCAGGTCAGGAGCGCTGGGATCTAATGAACTTCCCTTCTCATTTTCATAAACATAGATATCTTTGTCAGGCTGGAAGCGCGTTGCGACAGCCCACTCTACTTGGCGATCATCATAGACGTCGATATCATCGTTCACCACGGTAACTTTTTTCATCGAATTGTGGGCCTCGAATGATTTTTCGATTATATGCTCTATATCGGCGTTTTTATCTTTTATGGATACTACCCCATGAAGCCAAAGACAGCTTCCTTCGGTTAGTCTAACATCTTGGATTTCAGTTATCTTGCTAAGTTCTCTTTTCAGAACGGACTCTCTCGGCAGTCCCATCAAAAGAAAATGTTCGTAGCCGCCGGGGAGAAGCGCATGAAAGATCGCATCATCTCTTCTATAGATCTTGTCTATCTTGACCACAGGTTGCTGTCTTACCTTGTCGTAAGTCCCGGTGATATCGACAAAAGGTCCTTCCACGTCCTGGTCAGCGGTGATCTTCCCCTGAAGGACGTATTCGCTGTCGGCAGGAACGGAAATTCCGTTCTCTATCTCGCTCATCTCTACTTTTTCACCGATGGTAGACTTTAAAAGAGAATTTGCAACCTCAGATTCATCGGTCTCGTAATCTATTGATGTAGAAGCTGCCAAAAGTACTGCGGGGTTTACTCCGATAACTATGGCTATATCGAGAGACTCCTTTTCCTTTAATGCGATATCATACATCTTTTTCAAATGGCGAGGGCATATCCGTATAGTGAAAGTCTTATCGTCTCGAAGCATCAGACGGTGATAGGAAAGGTTCCTTACACCTTCGTGTTCAGCTATAACTATCCCAGAGGTGATGTATCTTCCGCCGTCATCGGGATAATATTTTGGGATAGGGAGTTCTTTGAGATCGACGTTTTCTTCTACATTATCTTCGAATTCACCACGATCTACACTTTTTGTTTTCGTAGGTGTTTCTACAGCATCTGCAAGCTTTTCTATTATCTCTCCCTTTTTGATATTGAAATATTCTGCCAACCTAGATCGAGAGGCCCAAAGGTTGATCAATAGAGGTCCATTAGGAAAGTTAGGGAAATAGATAGGCATCTTAGGATATCTTTTAGCCTCTTTGGTTATTCCACATTCTACAGGGACTCTTTCATCTATAACCCGGCCCTCGTATCTATCTAGGTATTCTTTCAATGCCAAATTTATTCCTCCTGACCTTTAAAGTAGGTGTTTTAGCTTTCACCTTCAATATAAAACTTTACACCGGCGCAAAGTTATAAAAGGGAGCGAAAGTAATGCAATTCCATGTCAGAACTGACTTATAAAGAAGCTGGCGTGGATATCGAGGAGGAGGAAGAAGCTATCAAGGCTATAAGAGATTCCGTACTCTTTGCGAGAAAAGGGAAAGGAAAACCGCTCGAGAGTGAATTTGCGGGTCTCGTTGAGTTTGGAGAATTTGCTCTTTCTCTCTGTACTGACGGGGTAGGGACCAAGCTTATAGTTGCTAACGAAATGGAAAAGTGGGATACTATCGGTATCGACTGCATAGCTATGAACGTTAATGATGCGATATGTCATGGGGTGGAGCCGATAGCTTTTGTGGACTATCTGGCTATGGAGGATCCAGATCCGGAACTTGCAAGGCAATTGGGTAAAGGTCTTCAGAAAGGAGCCGAGATGGCTAACATTACCATCGTAGGTGGAGAGACCGCAACTTTAGGTGAAATAATCGATGGTTTTGACATTGCTGGAACAGCATTAGGCTACGTGAAAAAGGAAGAAATCATAGACGGTAGTAGTGTAGAAGCAGGTGATGTGATCATCGGTCTTCCGAGCTCGGGTATACATTCTAATGGACTGACTTTGGCTAGGAAGATAGTAGATAAGTCTGACTTTAGTTATCATGAGGAAATTGATTTTGGTTTAATTGGTGAAGAATTATTAGAACCTACGGAGATTTATACTGAAGTTGTTTTAAGAGCTTTAGATAAATATGAGATAAAAGGGATGGCTAACATAACTGGAGGAGGTCTGCGGAATATTCCTAGGATTAACAGAAATTATCGTTACGTGATAGATGATCCTATTAAACCTCAACCTATATTCGAATTCTTACAGCGCGAAGGTAACGTTTCCGATAAAGAGATGTACCAGACCTTCAACATGGGTATGGGTTTTGTCATGGTCGTTTCTTCTGAGATCGGTGAAGAGGTTGCTAAAGATGTTGGTGGTAAAATTGTCGGAAGAGTGGAGAAGGGATCAGGAGTGGTCTATGAAGAGAAAGGGATAGAATATCTTAGATCAGATTGAGATGTGCATCATAACTTTCCACTCAAAAATCCGAAATTCTAAAATAGATGAAGACATGCACCCTCGAAGAAAAGATGATCGAGCTCAAAGTGAAGGAAGCCGAAACTGAATGCTTTATCGTTGCTCCTAAGACAGCTTCACAGTTGGACGTTTTAGAAGATGACATATTGCTAGCTAAAAATCCTATCAATAAAAAAAGCGTAGCTAGCAAAGTAAAGATCGATGAAAATATTGAGGATAAAACTGTATTAGTCCACAAGACTATTTTAGATGCTATCGGACTTGATGAAGATTCTCGAATAAAAGTTTTAAAATTTGAAAAGGAGATTAAAAAACCAGCCAGCGTTGACTTCGAATTCGAGATAATAGAAAATTTAGATAAGGATTCTCTAACATTTGTAAAGGAAAATCAGGAAGAATTTATAGATTTTATAAATGAACGTATTTGGACTAAAGATTCTAAATTTCTATGGGAAGATGAAAAATTAAGGGTTTCGGTGAAGGACACGAGTCTTGATATAAAAAAAGATGAGGTATTCGATTTCGAAGAAATGGAGCAGTTCAACTACAGCTTGAGCAGCTCTCGATCTGGTTCCTACAGTAGTGTTCTTCTTATCGATCTTTCAGGAAGTATGGAAACAAAAGATCTACCTAGGAAGGGAATCGAGAGGATCATCGAAAAGATCTACAAGAATACTGAAAACAATAGGATTAAAGAATATTTAGAAAAATTGAAGGAAGAACCGAAGATAAAAAGACATCAGGGAGCAACTTTAGGAGGTCTCGTATACTTGCTTCACGAGATAGAAAGATGCGGAGTAAACAAAATTTCCGTTATCCTCTTCAGTGATGAAGCCTCGATGATTTTATTTGGAGATGAAAAATATTTTGCTCCTAAAGTTTGTGATATTAACGATGTTTTCGAAGAAATGATCGAAAACATAAGATATCATCCTAGAGGAAGAACTAATATCTCCGCTGGTCTGAATGAAGCCATTGAGATAATGAAAGATTTCGAACACGATGAGATGAAGATGGTTGTTTTACTGACCGACGGAGAACCTCATCCGGCCTCGATCGATGATAGGGAAACAGTGATGGATGTGGTTGAAGATAGACTAGCGCCACGAAAAGATGTGATAATAAATACTATCGGCCTTGGAGATGAAGTTGATCATCATCTTCTAGACAATATAGCCACCGAAACTGGCGGTGAATATAATTCCGTAAACACGCTAGAGGGTCTTACTGAGGCTTACTCTAAATATACTCACTCAATTTCGGCGGACGATCTTTATCCATAATTTATATAAACAGGAGATAAGAATCCGCTAAGAGTCAAGAATGGGAAAAACATGTCAGCTACAATCACGGTACTCAGGGCTGAAACTGAAGACAGCATCGAGATGTACGTGAGTCCTGAAGAGAAGATCGAGGATATCATAGAGAGATGTCAAAGTTATTGGCAATTGGAAGGGCCCTGTGACGAGTATGGACTGATGCGTAATAATACTAAACTTATTTCCCACAAAACCGTTATCTCTTCGGATCTGCAGGACAACGATGTTGTGAGATTGCTTGAAAAAAGAGCAATAAAAGGGAACGGAAGTGAAAAGAGTGAGTGTGAATCTCTAAAACCTGAAGAAATCTTATCTTTAGCGGAAAGATGGCTGAAAGATAATATCGGAACTAAACCTGAAAATCTGAAATTGGTCGAAAAGCAGGAAAGCAAAAAAGGCACCTGTTTACAGTTCCGAAATAAAGAATGTGATGAACACTATACTGTTTTGGTCAAGGGAAGAAAAGTGGAGACCTACATACCAGCTTTGGTAGGATGATTTTTTCAGTTCAACTGAGACCCTGAATCATTCCAGATGTAGAGCGTGTCTTTATCCTTCCTCGGCTGCATCGTCAATCTTTCTTTCTGGACCAAATTTTCGATTTTCTCTTCAAGATTTTGTACATTTACGGTTTGACCGCTCCTACCAGTTAACTCGGCGTAAACTTCTTTTTTAGTCGCTTTTTCGATATCCTCAAAAGTCTCTATCATGATGTCGTTATCTATTCCGCTTGAAACATCATTTGACCCCTGGTTTTTTCCTTTAGACTGACCAGTTAAACCGGGTGGTGGAGGAGGTAAAGAATTTTTCCTATCTGATTTAGTCGATAGACGCTTATGCTTTATTCCGCCTTCATTTCTTTTTGATTTATTATTGGATTTTCTTTCTTCGTAGAAGTGGAGTTCATCCTTGTTCTCAGTATCTTTTGTAGATCTCATATAAGCTATACCGGGTATTCCAAAAAGGAGTAAAGCGGCTAGACTCATGATTACATAGATTATTATGGATTCTTCTTCAGATTCTCCCCCTTCTATGTAAAGCTCATGTGTTAATTCTACAACATGTTCCTGACCTGATACTTCAGCAGTGATGTTATGTTTTCCAGGTTCTACATCAGGTATGAACACTTCTCCCGTTTCTTGGGCTTCTCCATCGATAAACCACGTCACGTTCACCTCTTCTTTCCGCTCTTCTGATATATCAACGGAAAATATCTTTTTTTCTCTATCCTCCACCTCGAGCTTGAGCAGATCTACAGTCACTTCAAAATCTATAGCTTCGACTTCTTCTTCTTTTTCGTTCCGACCGATTATTTTAAAATAAACGATCTCACCATCTTCGAACTGGTACAGGTAAGACTCGTTTTTTATTCCTGTGTCGATCGTTTCAAGTTCATCTGGTGACTTCCCTGCAAGCACTTCGTAGGAGGAAATAACATTATTCTCGCTAAGATTCCATTTTAAGTGGTAATCTAGATTTTGCTCGAATATTATAGCGTTCAAACCAGAGTATTTGAAACCCTCTACCTTTGGCAGGACGGTAAGAGTGGAACTATCAGTAAGTTCTTCTCCTTCGCTTGTATATACTGCAGTGATGGTCCAATTACCGTTATTTCCGGTTTCATATTCGCTCTTGGTCCAGTTACCTCCTGCATCCTTTTCTATTGACCAATCAGTTTGGCTACTTACATCTCCTATCTTGTTATTCCATTCATCATAAGCTACAGAAGTATAACTAACAGTACTTCCTTCTACAACTGTTTCGTTGTATTGATCTATATCTATGAAAGCTGGGCGTCCTGGCTTTACCTGAAAGTCTTTTGATCTACTGATTCCGTTGATGTCTATCTCGGTGGAATATTGGTCTGCAAGTTTAATTTCCTCCCAATAATAATGACTAGAACCTTCGGTAAACGTCAAATTTTCATCCTTGGTATTTCCATCAATACTGATCTCAACCTCGTACTCACCTTCTAGTGGATTTCCAAAGCTATCTCTCATATAGATTATTTCGATTTCAGGTCGTTCACTGGCTGTGACATCTTCAATCCTGAGATCAAACTCGTGAAGCTCTGCTGTTTGAACGAGGACAGTTATTGATTCTGAGGTGGCTTTGACTTCCTCGTCATGATAGATGGCTCTTACTTCGTACTCACCTGCCGTTGTTTCTTTAAAGCTGCCTTTCGAAGCGTTCTCCCATGTAAAGTTTGTATTATCTTCTTCGATCAAATTATCGTATCGATCATATGCACTAGCATCAAATCCCAAATAATCTCCGGGTTTAAGGGTCGTAGTTTGAGGTTCTTTCAGTTCAAGCGAATGGACTTGGCTTGCTTCCACGGTCACATTTATGGGCTTTGAAGTATAGGTCATTTCGCCCTCATATTCTACCATTACCTCGTACTCCCCTGTTGATGTTTTATTGAAGGTACCGTTTGAACTGTTTTTCCAATCGAAGTCTTGTGGGTCCTCCGTGACTAGATTTTCATACCTGTCGTAAGCTTTTGCTTGAAATCTTACTTCTTGTCCAGCCGTGATGTTATTCTCAGACGCAATTTCAAGTTCAACTGAATGGACCTCAGCTGGTTTAACAGCGACGATACTCGGTGTGGAAACAATGTTTTTTTCCTCTTTAAACCTAGCAGTTACCTCGTACTCCCCTGCACTTGTTATGAAGAACTTGCCTTTTGAAGCGTTCTCCCATATGAAGTCATTTGGATCTTCAGTGATCAAATTGTTGTATTCATCGTATACTTTCGCTGTGAATTCAAGGTCTCCTTCTCCTGCGGTGATATTTGTATCTGAAGGAGATTCAAGTTTTATAGAATCAACTTGCGAAGCTCTTACTATAACATTTATGGATTTTGACGATATGTTCTCTTTTCCTTCAAATGTAGCTGTAACCTCGTATTCTCCCAAGGTCGTTTTATTGAACGTACCTCTTGATGAAGCGTTCTCCCATTCGAACTCTGTATCATCACCTGTTATCAGATTACCGTACTCATCGAATGCTTCTGCCTTGAATGGAATCGCATCTCCCGATTCGATCTCTTGATCGTCTTCAGGATCTATTACCACTTCATCGACCTCTGCCGGCTCTACCGTAACAGTAATTATCGGCGAACTAACGCCTTCGTATTCTGTCCAAACTTCGTAATCTCCCGCTGTCGTCTCGTCGAATAGACCATACTCATCTGTATTATTCCATGTGAATGTTGTATCATCATCTGTTATCAGATTGTCGTACTCGTCGTAAGCTTCCGCAGAGAAGTTCTCTTCCTCTCCCGCTGTCAACGTGAAGTCTTCTTCTAGATTTATCTCTATGTAAGCAACATCTCCTTTCTCCACCGTGACCGTTACAGTAAGAGAAGTTACACCTCCATAGGTGGCGTAGACTTCGTAGTCTCCTACGGTCGTCTCGTCGAATGTTCCATCCGTAGCGTTCTCCCAAATGAACACAGTATCATCATCTGTTATCAGATTATCATACTCATCGAACGCTTTGGCATCGAAATCTATCGTCTCTCCTACGGTTATCGTCTGATCTTCTTCTGGATCTATAACCACTTCATGGACCTCTGCTGGTTCGACTGTCACAGTAATTGTATCTGATATCATTCCTTCGTGAGTGGCGTTAACATCATAGTCTCTAGAGGTCGTTTCATCGAACAGTCCGGTTTCGTCGGTATTATTCCAAGTGAAGTCCGTATTATCTTCGGTTATGAGATTGCCGTATTCATCGTAAACCTCTGCAGAGAAATTGATAGACTCTCCGGCCTTGATCGTTTGGTCCATTTCAGGTCCGATGTTGATAGATTCCGGATCGCTGGGTTGTATGAAAAATGTAGCAGTTCTTGTGACTTCCTCGATAGTCACTTCAGCGCTGTACTCATCAGCTTCAGTTAACTTCTCGCAAGTGAAATTGGCTTCACCATCTGTGAATATCAAGTCCTCTGTTAGAACTTCACCATCGAGCTCGATGGTGACCGTGTACTCATCATCTAACAGATTATCTCCCTCATCATATGCTTCTGATATCTCTATTGTAGGTGTTTCTCCGGCTGTTGTATTATCTACAAAAGCTTTGAACCGGTCTACAGAATATAGACTCATCTCACTAGTCACCCAAGGATAATTGTCTTGGTTGTCTCCTTCAATTTCATATGGTGTATCACCGATACCGTCTCCTCTGTCTTCGCCTGTATAGTCGGACCAATAATTACCACCTTCACCTCCATCTGCTGGATCAGTTAAATTCCAATAATTATCACCATTATCCAATGCCTGTTCGGTATTTTCAACGAATTGATTTTTCCAGATTTTGTTATCAAATGAATCTTCAATCTGAATTCCAAGAGTATTGTTTTCGATTAAATTTTCTGTTATTTGATTTTCACTTGCTGAATTGTGCAAATGGATCCCTGAATCACTATTTTCAAAGATAGTATTACCTTTAATAAGATTATTTGGAGTAAAATCTTGTATCTCAATTCCGGACCCACCGTTATTAGAAATAGTATTATCAATGACTTCATTATCGTTTACCATATAATCAAAATGAATACCTTTTTCAGTGTTATAAGATACATCATTATTCTTAAAGAGGACTCCTTCCGAGTTTGTAATGTAAATTCCTAAATCATTGTCTATTATTTGGTTTCCATTGATTACATTGTCATTTCCTAATCGGGCCTCTACCACATGAATTCCTATATCATTATTATGAAGGTTACAATCGACCACCTCAGCATTTCTTGTTGAATCAAGATGAATGCCTGCACCAGTATCACCCGAAGCACCGTATATTTCAACATTCTCAATAACAAAATAATCGTCTACATCATCGACCTTAATCCCGTACTCATGACCGGTGGCGTTGATAGAATAATTCTCTTTCAGCTCATAAGGGTTTTCCTTAGTTCCATTTCCTTCCCAGTAATCTTCACTAAATCCTTCGTCACCATCCACCTTTATAGGTTCGATCTTTTCATATTCGATATCCGATCCATCCATCTCTAGATTGAGTGGCTGTGGATCAAAGTTAGGTTCATGGCTGAAAGCTGTAGTAGATATTGGAATCAGTATCAAGAGGATTAATGTGATAGCTATTTTTCCTTCAAATCTTGGTTCAGTATTGCTATTCCAATTCATGTGTAAAACCTCTATTACTCATGAGATCTGTGTGTTCATGAGAGTCGTGAGAGAGGACCTGACTTACAAGATAGAGTCCTGCACCGGGGAATCATAAATAAATATTATGGTGAAGCAATATCTCGATCCCCCGTGTTCCACCCTAAAATTAATTTAGAATCACTACCTAGACCGCCCTAGATATAATGACCGAACCGGAACCTTTCAAGATCAAAATGGTGAAGTCGCTCAAACGGCTTTCTAGGGAGGAAAGAGAAAGAAAGATAGAAGAAGCGGGATATAATGTCTTCAAACTTCGGTCCGAGGACGTATTCATAGATCTGTTAACTGACTCTGGAACCACGGCTATGAGTGACAAACAATATTCTGAGATGCTTGACACAGAACAGGCTTACGCTGGAAGCGACTCATATTATCATTTAAAAGAAGCTATCGAGCAGACATTCGGCTTCGATAGATTTGTTATAGTGCATCAGGGGCGAGCCGCTGAAAACGTGTTGTTCTCTATACTTGTAGATGAGAACGACTTTGTACCGAACAACATGCACTTCGATACCACTAGAGCCAATGTTAAACACAAAGGAGGAGAACCGGTAGATCTGGTGAGGGAAGAAGCTTACGAACCCTCGAAAAGAGTAGATTTCAAAGGTAATATGGATATAGAAAGGCTTGAAGAATTTATAGATGACAAAGGACCTGAAAATATACCTGTTGTGATGTTGACTATCACCAACAATACAGGCGGTGGACAGCCGGTTTCCATGGAAAACATAAAGAAAGTTTCAGAAGTCGCCGATCAATACGATTTACCATTCTTCTTCGACGCATGCAGATTCGCTGAAAATGCGTATTTCATAAAACAGCGGGAAGAGGGATATAGCGATAAATCTATTCGAGAGATTACTAAGGAGATGTTTTCGTACGTAGATGGCTTCACATTCAGTGCAAAAAAAGAAGGTCTGGTAAACATCGGCGGTTTGATAGGTATTAAGGATGAAGAACTTCACAGGAAATGCAAAAACCTGAGCATAATTATAGAGGGTTTTCCCACATATGGTGGTCTCGCCTGTAGAGAACTCTCGGCTATAGCCCAGGGCCTAAAAGAAGTTGTTAGAGAAGACTACCAAAAGTATAGGTACCAACAGGTTAAATATTTAGCAAAAAATCTATTGGAAAAAGGAGTACCTCTCATCGAACCCGCGGGAGGTCATGCGGTCTTCGTTGACGGAGGTCAGTTCTTACCCGATATTCCTCCAGAGCAATTCCCCGCTCAGGCTCTGACAACTGAACTTTACAAAGAATCGGGAGTTAGGGCGGTAGAACTGGGAACCAGCGCCTTCGGAGAGAAGGATGAATATGGTAATATTGTTCCAGCGGAGATGGAAACCATGCGTTTAGCTATACCCCGGAGGGTCTACACACTCAACCAGTTAAACTATGTGGCGGAATCTGTTGGAGAACTTTATGAAAGAAGAGATGAGATCAACGGCTTAAAAAGAACTTACGCCCCTGAACTATTAGGGCATTTCACGGCTGAATTCGAACCCATAGAATGACAACCACTTCAAAATTAATCGATATTAGGGAATTGGATCTGGAATCTCCTATTGGGCGAAGGCGATATCTGGACTATCACTTCCCTTTCCAGCGAATAGTACTTCCTCCTACCCTTCTGTTTAGAAGAGATTATCCCTTCTCCTTCCAGCTTATCGAGATGATGCTTTGCGGTCTTGCCGTCTAAACCAACATTTTCCATCAACTCGGACACGTACATTTCCTCATTCGAGAGTTGGTGGAGTATTTTCAACCTAGCCTTTGACCCAACTATTTCTACGGGCTCCATCTTATCACGTATAAGATTCCTAAGAATCTTTATATATTTTAACCTTTTGTTACTAAATGTGATAAACATGCCCGAAATACCGAACGAATCGGAAGGAGAAAAGAGAGTCGTGAGAGAAGGAGATCTAGAACACGAAGTGTACCTTAACAAGGAGCAGGTAGCTGATTTTCTAGAGTCTATGGCGAAACAGCTGAGAGAAGGAGATACAGTGACTATCAAAACTGACGAATGGGAACTTCCGTTCACTTTTAGAGATAAAATAGAACTGGATATCGACTTCGAAGGATACGGTGAGAGAGAACTAGAGATAGAGATAGAGTTCAAGGGTAAAAGAGAGGACAAAGCGCCGACGATCTCCTAAAAACCTTTTCCTCTGAACAACTTTTTTATTTAATGAAGCTTTACCAGTTCCGATGAGATCTGTTTATGGGCCGATCGATTCCTGGCGCCTGAAACGTTCTTTAGGCGTTGATTTGATAAGTGAAGAGGGCCGTGTCTGTTCTTTTGACTGTATTTACTGTCAGATATCTAGGTGTCAGGAGCTTACATCTAAAAGAAGAAAGTTCGTAGAGGTTGAGGAATTAAGGGAGGAGTTGATCGAAGCTTTAGAGATCGTGGGAGATAACGTTGATTATCTCACCCTCTCCGGCATGGGCGAACCGACTTTAGCTTCAAATCTACAGGAAGCGGTAGAGATGTTAGAAGAGGTCTCGGATAAGCCGAAAGCCATACTCACTAATAGTTCCCTTCTACATCTGAAAGAGGTCCGGAGGCCTTTGGAAAGATTAGATTATGTGATAGCCTCTCTAGATGCAGTAGATGAAGAAAGCCTTGAAAAAATTAACAATCCCGCCGACGGCATCAGCTTCGATAAAATAATTGAGGGTTTGAGAG
>SL_8KL_010_SEDDRAFT_10003554_pt1 | contig 12830 bp, 15 predicted proteins | sample SodLakKL_010_SED_4_FD_11160 | JGI IMG/M metagenome (IMG submission 11160) | reverse complement strand
AAAAAAATGGTATCAACAAGGAGTTCCCATAATATGAAAACGGCTGAGCAGCCACTAACATTTAGTTCCAGGGATGAAATATGTTATAATATATAGAGTTCATTATTCTGACTAAACAAGTGGAGGGAACAAAATGTTTAAGCCGATAAAAAGCAAAAAAATATATGAAGTGGTAATAGAAGAAATTCAACAGCAAATCATTGCCGGCACCTTGAATAGAGGAGATAAACTTCCTACGGAGCGGGAGCTTGCAGAACAGCTGGATGTCAGCAGAACCTCGGTAAGAGAGGCTATGAGAACCCTAGAGGTTTTAGGCATTATCCAGGTGAAGCAGGGGGGCGGAAATTTTATTAAAGAGCGATTCGACGATGCTTTAGTGGAGCCCCTCTCTATGATGTTTGTGCTAAATGAGAGTCACCCTCGAGAAATCGTAGATCTTAGACAAATTATTGAAGTGGAAAGCGCTTATCGTGCGGCGGAAAGAATTACCGATGAGGATATCGAAGAACTCCGGGGAATTGTGGAGCAGCTAAGAATTCAAACGAATCTTAAAAATGAGAGCATGAGCGTGAGATATGACAAAGCTTTTCATTACAGTATTTGCAGAATTGCAAACAATTTTCTATTCTCCAATATTCTTAATATGCTGTCGAATTTAATGGATACCTTAATTGAAGATGCCCGAGGAATTATTCTTTTAAAAGAGGAAAATCAGCAGGTACTGATCGAACAACACGAAAAAATCTTCCATGCATTGGAAAAGAGAGATTCTAAAGCCGCAGCCGCTGCCATGCGAGAGCATATCACATTGATTATTGACGAATATCTAAGCAATATTAAAGAAAGCGATAAATTTTCCAACAGAAAAACCTGGTAGAAAAAACAAAGGAGGATTTACATGAAACCGATAAGAATTCCTTACGGTAAGGGAGTAATTGAAAAAGATTTCAGTCCCTATAATGTGATCGATGTGTTAGAATCCAAAGCTCATCACTTTAAGCCCGTTCTTTCGGAAAAAGAGATTGTGGAAAAGGCCTTGGATAATCCAATAGCTTCCCAATCTTTAGAAGAACAGGTAAAGGGAAAAAACAACATGGTCATCATTACCAGCGATCATACCCGACCGGTACCTAGCCACATAACCCTACCGATTCTTCTTAAACGAATAAGAGCCGTAAATCCCGATATTGATATAAAAATTCTTATCGCAACGGGATATCACCGTGCCACCACAAAAGAAGAAATGTTGGATAAGTTCGGCAAGGAGATTGTGGAAAATGAAATTTTGATCAACCATATCTCCAAGGATGAAGAAAGTTTAGACTACGTTGGCGTACTACCTTCCGGCGGGGATTTATGGCTAAACAAAGTAGCCTTGGAAACGGAACTGCTTATTGCGGAGGGCTTCATAGAACCTCATTTTTTCGCAGGGTTCTCGGGAGGCAGAAAAAGTGTGTTGCCGGGAGTTGCCGGTGCAAAAACCGTGCTGGCAAACCACTGCTCCGAATTTATCGCCAGTGATTATGCTAGAACCGGAATACTTGAGAAAAATCCCATTCATAAGGACATGGTCTTTGCCGCAGACAAAGCAGGACTTAGTTTTATCCTAAACGTGGTTATAGATAGTGAGAAGAAGATTATCGAAGCCTTTGCAGGCCATAGTGAAAAAGCCCATGAAAAAGGTTGTGAATTTGTTTTAGAACAGTCCAGTATCGACGAGACACCGAAGTCCGATATTGTCATCACTTCAAACGGAGGATATCCCCTAGATCAAAATATCTATCAAGCGGTAAAGGGAATGACGGCTGCAGAGCCCTGTTGTAACCCCAAAGGAATTATCATCATGGTTGCGGCCTGTAACGACGGTCACGGTGGGGAAGATTTCTACCAATCCATGGCAGACGCATCATCACCAAGAGAGGTTCTGGATAGTGTGATGCAAATTCCTCGAGGAGAGACGAAACCCGATCAATGGGAATATCAGATCCTTGCCCGGATCCTGGACCGTTTTACCATTATTATGGTTACGGACCAATGCGATGCGAAAATGATCAAAGACATGCATATGGAACATGCCTATACTTTAGATGAAGCCTTGGAAAGAGCTCTTAAAGAAAAAGGGGCGAAGGCATCCATCACTGTAATTCCCGACGGGGTATCCGTAATTGTTAAGTAACACCCGAAAAAAACTTCTTTATTATCCGTCAACAAGGAAACAGACCATAAATAATACAGAGCAATAAAAAATTTAACCATATTGGTTGGACCATAATACCAAATCGAGAGAAGAGAGGAAGGATCACCGATGAAAACCTTAGTATGTATTAAACAAGTGCCGGGAACAACGGAAGTACAAGTGGATGAAAATGGAAACCTTATTCGATCGGGAATTGACTCGAAAATGAATCCCTATGATCTTTATGCCATTGAAAGTGCCCTGAAAATAAAAGAAAAAATGGGGGGAGAGATCAATGTCATGACCATGGGGCCTCCCCAAGCAAAGGAAGTAATAAGGGAAGCCTATATGATGGGGATTGATAAGGGATTTCTTCTTACGGATCGCCGTTTTGCCGGGGCCGATGTACTGGCTACTTCTTACACCTTAGCCCAAGGAGCTTATCAAGCCGGGGACTTCGATTTAATTATTTGCGGAAAACAAACAACCGACGGCGATACCGCCCAAGTAGGACCGGAAATGGCGGAGTATTTGGGAATTCCCCACGTGGCCAATGTAAAGGGTATTGTGGAGAGTAAAGAAAAGTCCATCATTCTGGAAGTGGAAATGCCCACAACGATTCAAACCGTAGAGGTAACCTATCCCTGTTTAATTACGGTGGAAAAAGGAATTTTTCAGCCTCGACTGCCTTCCTATCGATTGAAGAAAAAAACCAAGTATCAAGAAATCCATGAGCTAACCTTAGATAACTTTAAAGATAAAAATGAAAAACGATACGGATTATCCGGATCTCCCACACAAGTGGAGGAAATATTCCCACCGGAGCAGAATACTACCAGTGAACGCTGGGAAGGGGAGCATCTGGGGACCAAGTTATATGATCAGTTAATCGACTTAAAATTCATTTATAAAAATAAGTAAAGGAGGCCTATCATGGCAAGAATTCTTGTAAACCAAAAAAATATTAAAGATATTGATAAAGCCATAAAAATCTGTCCCTTTGGTGCCATCGAATGGAATGAGAAAAATCGAGAAGTAGAGATCACCGATGCATGTAAGATGTGTATGATCTGTGTAAATAAAGGACCGGAAGATGCCTTTATATTGGAAGAAGACGAAGTATTTATTGATAAAAGCCTTTGGAAAGGGGTTTCCGTTTATGTCGATCATGACAACGGCGCTGTGCATCCCGTAACCTATGAGTTGATCGGAAAAGCCCGGGAACTTGCGGATAAAATTAACCATCCCGTATTTGCGGTATTTATCGGGTCAAATATTCAAAAACAGGCAAAGGAAATTCTTCATTACGGCGTGGACGAAGTATTTGTCTATGATGATGAAGCCTTTAAAGATTTTAAGATTGAACCCTATACTGCAGCTTTTTCAGATTTTATCGATAAGGTTTCTCCTTCCACGGTTTTAGTAGGAGCTACGCCCTTAGGGAGATCCTTAGCTCCAAGAGTTGCCGCCAGATTTAAAACCGGGCTGACGGCGGACTGTACGATTTTAGACATGAAAGAGGATACGGATTTGGTCCAAATTCGACCGGCCTTCGGCGGAAACATCATGGCTCAGATTTGCACTCCTAAAAGTAGACCTCAATTTGCTACGGTGAGATATAAAATCATGAACGCTCCAGAGCGTTCGGAAGAGCCCTCGGGGGAAGTTACGATATGCAAACCACCGGCGAATCTTTCCTCAGCAATTACGGTACTATCCTCCAAAGTAAAAGAAGTTGAAGAAGATATCGCCGATGCGGAAGTCATTGTGGTGGCAGGAAGAGCCATCAAAAAAGAAGAAGATCTTGAAATGATCGAAATGCTGGCTAAGGAACTCGGTGGAAAAGTAGCCGTGACCCGACCATTGATTGAAGCCGGATGGGGAGATCCCAAAACCCAAATCGGTCTTAGTGGAAGAACTGTACGACCGAAGTTAATAATCACCTGTGGGGTTTCCGGCTCTGTACAGTTTAAAGCGGGAATGACAAATTCCGAGTATATCTTTGCCATCAATAAGGATCCTAAATCTCCGATTTTTCAAGTGGCCCATTATGCCATTATTGGAGACATATACGAAGTAATTCCGGAACTATTAGAGAAGATTAAAAAGTCCGAGGAGGTTACGGCATGAAATTTAAGAAAATAGATCAAAGAGACGTCGATTTTCTAACAACCATTGTAGGAGAAGAACGAATATTCACGGGAGAAGGCATCAGTGAAGACTTTGGACGAGATGAGTTGGTTGGAGTAAACAGTATGCCCGAAGTATTGGTGGAACCAATTTCTACCGAAGAAACATCAAAAATCATGAAGTATGCCTATGATCACAACATTCCCGTTACTCCCCGAGGTCAGGGAACCGGTCTTGTGGGAGCATCCATTGCTATATACGGTGGGATTATGATGAATATGAGCCGGATGAATAATATTTTGGAACTTGACGAAGAAAATCTGACGGTTACCGTAGAACCGGGGTTGCTTTTAATGGAACTTACAAAATATGTAGAGTCCCATGACTTATTTTATCCACCGGATCCAGGAGAAAAAAGTGCCACCCTTGCGGGAAATATCAGTACGAATGCCGGAGGCATGCGTGCCGTAAAATATGGTGTTACCCGGGATTATGTTCGGGGATTGGAATTGGTACTTCCAAACGGTGAAGTAATGGAAGTCGGTGGAAAGATTGTAAAGAACAGTTCAGGATACGGACTGAAGGATTTAATAGTAGGTTCCGAGGGTACCCTGGCTGTAGTTACCAAAGCCACCCTAAGGCTCCTGCCTTTACCGAAAAAGATGATCAGTTTACTGGTTCCTTTTGAAAGACTGGAAACCGCCATTGAAACCGTACCAAAAATTATCAAATCGAAAAATGTGCCTACCGCCATTGAATATATGGTAAAAGACACCATTATGGCTTCGGAAGAGTTCTTGGGTAAAGAATTTCCTGATAAATCTTCGGATGCTTATTTACTACTATCATTTGATGGGAATTCCAAGGAGGAAGTGGAAAATGCCTATGAAGTGGTGGCAGATATTTGTCTTGAAGCGGGAGCTATCGATGTTTTAATTTCAGAGACCGCAGAGAGACAGGAATCCATCTGGTCCGCCCGTGGAGCTTTCCTGGAAGCCATTAAATCCTCCACTACGGAAATGGATGAGTGCGACGTTGTAGTACCGAGAAATAATATTGCGGAATTTGTAAAGTACTCCAATGAGTTGAAGGATGAGTTTGACATCCGTATTAAGAGCTTTGGACATGCCGGTGATGGAAACCTTCATATTTATATCCTTCGGGATGATTTACCCGAGGATATTTGGAAGGATAAACTGGATAAGGTATTCCAACGGTTGTATGATCGGGCAAGAGAGTTAAAAGGTCAGGTTTCCGGAGAGCATGGAATCGGATTTGCTAAAAAATCATATTTGGAGGAATCCTTGTCTAAAGATGCGTTTATGATTATGAAGGGTATTAAAAGCACATTTGATCCTAAGGGAATACTCAATCCCGGAAAAATCAGTTAATATTACGTGATTCCAGAGTTAAGTAGGGTTATGACCAAGTGTAGTAAGATATTGAGTTGCATTAACAATGAAAGGAAATTTTATAGCTCGCACATGGAAGGAAAGTCCTCTTTGGAGGGCTTTTTTTTCGTGCACTTTTACCACCTGATGATTTTTGTTCTCATTTAGTGTTTAAAGATTTTTGTTTCGGGTAACTAAAAGAATAAGTTTGAAAAATATCCGGTTCATCCGGAAAACATAAGATAAATATTAAAAGGAGGACTTTCAATGAAAATAGTAATACCGATTTACTCATTGTACGGACACATTTATAAGATGGCCCAAGCGGTTAAAGAGGGTGTTGAAGAAGTGGAGGGAATGGAAGGGATAATAATGAGAGTTCCTGAGACACTACCCGATGAAGTAATAGAAAAAATGGGTGCCACGGAAGCACAAAAGACCTTCAGAACCCTACCTGTTGTCACACCGGAAGATTTAGCAGAAGCTGATGCTATCATCTTCGGAACCCCCACACGGTTCGGAAATATGATCGGCCAGATGAGACAATTCTTAGACTCCACCGGAGGTTTATGGGCTGAAGGTAAGTTAGTCGGAAAAATTGGCGGGGTATTCACCAGCTCTAACACCCAGCACGGTGGTCAAGAATCAACAATTTTAAGCACCCATATTACGATGCTTCACCAAGGCATGATTATTGCAGGCCTGCCCTATACGTTTGAAGGTCAATCAAATATTAATGAAATCACCGGAGGATCTCCCTATGGAGCATCCACCATTGCCGCCCCTGACGGCTCGCGGATGCCCTCTGAAAACGAACTGGACGGAGCCCGGTATCAAGGACGCTATATCGCAGGCATCGCAAAAAAACTAAAAGGCTAAAAAAAATATAAAGAGGACACAGGGAGGACACGGGGACGGAGTAATCGTCCTCTGTCTTCTTTTTTTTCCATAAATAATAGGAGGTAGGACACGGGATGGAGTAATTCTCCTCCTTTATTGGTGAAAAAGAAAGGGAATGGCAGGAGATGAAAGCATTCGTCTTCTTCTATTGATGACGGAAAGTCTGCAGAAAGCGGGGTTAAACAATTCTCCTATTTATTTATGAGTTCATAGTAGCGAAAAATCACACGAAAGGAGGATCCCATGAAAGATCAATTCGTATCAAACAAGAAAAGTGCGATGGATTTCTTTCGTTTCGATCGGGAAGGTAAAATCCTAGAACACTGGGATGTGATCAAAGAGTTGCCTGAGATGTATCTAAATGGGAATTTGATGTATTAGACGACTGTATGAAAATAAGCAGGGATAAGGGGATGGAAAAGCAGAAAAAGGCAAGGAAAGACATGGGAAGAGAAGAAAAAAACAAGAGGAAAGAGAGACCGGGGGAGCGTTTTGATTTTCTTCTCCCTCTATAATAATAAAATTTTTATTTATTATAAAGATCTTTATGACAGGCGCTTTAAAAACATTGGACCATGTCATGTTTTTTACTTCGTGTTCCTGTTTTTAGGGAAAAAGGACAATTACTCCGTCCCGCTGTCCCCACTGTCCCGCTGTGTTTTAGTCGATGATCCGAAAAGGTTTTTTTCCCTGCAAATTAATGGAAAGACGCTCGGGCACCTGGATCCAGTGAATGGTTCCAGAATCGATCGAGGGTATTTCCCGTGCAAAGGTTCTGTTGGTAGTGGCTTGATCAAACTGAAAGGCCTGCAGAAGGGGCCAAAGGGAGTACAGCTGGATATCTGATCGATGAAGCTCCACATTCAGTCGCTGTTGATCCCGTGACCATTGCTCTAAAAACCACTGCCAAGGCTCAAACTGATCTGTAACTTCCACACCTGAGATGAACGCTCTTTGTTGAAATTGGGTAATGATTACGTCTTCCACAGCAGTGGTTTTTTCCACGATCAGATAATTTTCAAAATCCCTGTCCGACCACCCGTCGGCGTGGTGCGTCGAAGTGAAAATGATAAAGGGATTTTCTACTGAGAAATTCTCTGCATCAATGGAGATTTCCTGCTCATCAAGCACAGCTAAAAAATCATCCTTTTGCAGATCCTCCAGGGTATAATCTGAATAATTTTCAAGTATACTGAGGTAATAATCTGGGGGGATATTGGTGATCTCTTCCACTGCATCGCCGGAGTTTCCGGTAAAAGCCGCCAGAAAGGGAGAGAGTAAAAGGACTAGCAGGTACACTCCCAACAACCGGATGGAAAGTTTTGTGGATATTTTTTTACCGATGGAATAGCTAAGTGCCGCGATGACCCCTAAAAACAAAAGAAAAACAAAGGGTAGGATTGCATACATCAGTGATTCACCTCCAAATTCCGTATCCCGATCCAGCTGAGAAAATAAAAAGTTGCGATGCTTCCGATAATTTTGACCAGCCAGATAAGAATGTTTGATTCCTGTAAATAAAAGTTGCTCAGTTCTTCAAACCCGATGGAAATACCGGGACCGATAAACCGGATCCCAAGGACGCTCCAAAGGATCAGCAGTACCACTACGCCGATACTTCCAAACACAAAGAAGGATTGATACCGAACCCTGAGGATTCCGAGAAAATAGGCTCCCGCTCCGATAAGCAGGGCATAGAAAGTTGTGGTGACAAACAGCGACAGATAATTTAGAAATGTCATGGCTTCATAGGCCGCTCCAGGCTGAAAAGTTCCGAGGCTCAAGTTTGCCAGCATTTGAAGCATGGGTCCCGAAAAGATCATGGTAATACCGATGACCACAGCATAAACTTCCAACACCGCAATATCGGAAAAATACGCGGTAAAATTATTGGAGACCAGGTAATACTCCCGCTTTTTTTCTCCGGATAGAGAAAACCCCTGAATAATCATCCAGATAAGGGTCATTGTAAACAGTGGAATCGGGTTGATGTTTTGGATATAAACATAGTAATAATCACTTCCACTTGCGGTGGTGCTTGCATTGAAGGAAAAAAGGTATCCCAAAGCCTGAAGAGCGATCAGCTGTGTAAATGAAAAAGCATTATGGTAAAGTTTGTCTTTAAACTGGCGGTAAGCCACCGTCATTTTTGATTCGTCATGAATGATCGTATTCATCAATGTCGCCTCCTTTTTGTCGAATAGACGGGGGAGTCAAGGAAGATAAAGGGGCGTTTTGATTGTCCTGCTCCCTTAAACTCACTGGTTTTGCATTTGGGTAGACCTCTGTAAGTAAAATATCATCAACCTCCATAAGAACAACCGCTTTTCTGTAGCTTTTATAGCGGGTCATGTTTCGGTTTACCTCATCCTTATGAACAACGGAGATGTAAATCGGAAGCAGCTTTTTTTTGGAAGATTGACTCACCGATGAAAGGGACACTTTTTCCAAATGATGTTCATGAATCCTGTAATACTCCAATGCCTCTTCCTTAATAATATGATCCATAAATGACGGACTTCCATGGGTCATGATTTCCAAATAATCCCCTTGATGATTCTGTAAATTTTCAATGGCTTCAAAGTTTAAATTTGCTACGAAATCCACCATCTTGTCCACGCTGATATTTTCTCTGCTATAAAAACCTTGAAAGGAAGGATCGATGCTGTTTCTTTTAAGAATATTTGTGGCCCCCTGATTTTTTCGGTACTTAATATTGAAAATATGGCCTTCTTGCGGATTTCTGTAAGAGACAAACTCCAACATCAAATCTGCTACGGTATGATGATCCCCGGAAAGCAAAATCCGGAAACCCTCCATATGTTCATCTAAAATATATGCGCTGGAAGGATTAATATCCTGCTTTTTTACAACATCCTCCCAAATTTCACGGATATCCTCTTTAGCCACGGCATCATGGTAAGAGGGGTTGTTTTCTCTACCTCCGGTGATCGTAATCCCGACTATTATAAGTACCATAAAAGTAACAACAGCGTTTGATTTTTTCATTGGATGGATCCCCCTTTTTTCAAGAATCTTTCTTTTACAGGATAAAGACATATTGAAACTTCCAGGACTTCTAAAGAGGACAATTACTCCGTCCCGTTGTCCGCTGAACTTCGGTGCCGATCACTGTTTGATTCGCCAGGGACCCCGTCCACGGTAGTAAAATTCCAACTCCTCGGGGATTTGAATCCACTGGATCATACCTTCTCTTGGAGCGGGACCGAAACTTTGTCCGAGGGTTTGTTGCTCCTGCAGAATTTCCGAAAGAGATCCGTCGAAATGGAAGGCGATTTTGGTAGGGGACAGGCTATATAGATTAATCTTAACTTCAGGAACTTTGGCCTGCAGTTTTTTATCGGCTATGGACCAGCTCCAGGGAATGAACTGCTTACTGATGTCAATGCTGTCAACGAAAAAGCGCTGGACAAACTGTGTGATCACCACCTGGTCCACGGTATCGGTTACTTCAATGATTAAGTGGTAAGTATAAAGCTCACCGTGATCAGAAGAGGCGATCCACAGCGGAGAATCCTCTGAAAAACTTTCCATATCCACAGGAATTTCCGATACCGTTAGCTGACGAAGATACTCATCCTGTTGTAAATCTTCCAGATTCCGTTCTTCGTAATTTTCGAAAACCTGTTCATAGTAGTACTCCGGCACATCCACCGGTTCTTTCCGTTCCACCTCTTCCACAATGAAACCCGCCAGAATCGGAGACAGCAGCAGAACAACCGTATAGAGTCCGATTAAACGGACGGAAAGTTTTTTAGACACCCGTCTGCCGATAGATCGAAGGACCAGGACTCCTGCAATCCCCACGAGGGCAAATATTACTAGATTTATAATAAGATATAAAGTACTGATCATGACCGATTCACCTCCATATTTTTTATACTAACGTAACTCAGTCCGTATAGGGCGGCAATGGTGAGAAGGACTTTGATTAACCAGATGAAAAATCGGGTCTCCTCCAAATAAAAACGAAACAGGGAGGCAACATCAATGAATATGGGACGCTGTAAAATAGAAGCACTGAGAATACTGAGAAGAATAATAACCACCGCTGCTGCTAAAGCCCCCAGGGCAAAACGGGTTTGATAACGGACACGCAGGATCCCCACTAAATAAGCTGCGGTACCGAAGATCAAAAAGTACAGAGTGCCGGTGAGAAACAGTGTAAGATAGTTGAGAGTCCCCATGGAACCGTAAAGCGAGTGCAGCACAAAGTTCTCCATAAATATAGTTCCGAAAACCTGTAGTAAGAAGCCGGAGAAAAGCGTCAGCGTTCCCCCGATCAAAGCGTAAATTTCCAATACGGCGATGTCAGAGAAGTAGGCGGTAAAATTATTGGATACCATATAATACTGCCGGCTTTTTTCTTCAGCTAATGTAAATCCCTGCATGATCATCCAGAGGATCGTCAACACATACAGCGTTGTGGGGGTGAAATTCCGATAAATAAATTCGAAGGAATTCCCACTGGAACCAAAGCCCATACCGGTGCTGAAGGAAAAAAAGTAGCCGATCAGATGCAGGATAATTAAGTAAACAAAAGAGTTGGTATTATGGTAAAGTTTATCCTTTATCTGTTTGAAGGCGATGGTCATCGGGCTTTCCTTATGAATTATAGAGTTCATCGATACCGCCTCCTTTTCGCCGGGTAAGATAGACAAAGCTCTCTTCCGGGCTAATGCCCTGGAGCGCAAGTTGCTCTTTTAGACTTACCGAGTGTGGCAACGCCTCAAAGTCCTCTTTGCTCACGACGATCCTTCGAAGCCCTTCACCAAAATCCTTGGCTTCATAGACGGTGAGCAGTTCTTCTAAGGGGCGGATTACGGAAGGCGAGGCTTGCAGAGCAATCATCAGGGTTTCGAATTCCTCTAAGGCCCCGTGCTTTAAAACCTTTCCCTCATGGATAAATAGAATGTCCTGCAGAATCTGCTCCATCTCTCCTAAATAGTGGCTGGAAATCAGGATGATTCGCGGGGCTTTGATATAATCCTTTAAAATGATTTCATAAAGATCCTTTCGGACACCGGGATCCATACCGCTGGTCGGCTCATCCAAAAGCGTAATCGGAGCTCTTGCGGAAAGGGCAAGGATCAGCCTGAAAGTACTGGACATTCCCTTGGAAAGACTGTGGTATTTGCTGCTTTCATTTAAATTAAAATATTTCAGTAGACCCAGGGCTAATTTCAGATCAAAATTCTGATAGAAGCGATTATAGGAATCCATCAGTTCCTTAAGACCGGCAGATGTATAAAAGCGCATCCCTTCCTCAAGAAGCATCACATTTTGTGCTACGGAAATGTTTTGAAAAGCCGGCTGATCCAGTACGAAAGCTTCACCCCCGGTGGGCTTTAAAAAGCCCGCCAAAGATTTGAACAGCGTGGTTTTTCCGGCGCCGTTTACCCCGATGACCCCCGTAAGGGTAGGTCCGGTAATCTCAAAGCTGCAATTTTCCAGTGCCCGTGTACCATTGAAATATTTTGTCAGTTCATCACATCGGATCATTGTTGATTTCCCCCCTTTTAGAATTGTTGATATTAGTGTCGTTTATTTGAGTTTTCGTTATTTTCTCTTTCCGGTCTGTCTCATCTGTCATTTTGTTTTCCGGCGGCTCCTGTATATGTTGCCGCGTGGGATTTTTCATTTCTTTTTCCAGTAAATCGATCAGTTCCTCTTTAGAAACGTCCAGTAATCTTGCCTCTGCCACCAGGCCCCGGATCTGCTCGGTCAGTACTTCATTTTTGTGTTCTTTTTTAAGCAGTTTCAGAGCATCGGCGGAAACGAACATCCCCAGGCCCCGTTTTTTATAGACAATTCCTTTTTCCACCAGAAGGTTAAGGCCCTTTAGAGCCGTTGCAGGGTTAATGCCAAAGATTTCCGAGAGTTTATACTGGGAATAAATTTTTTCCTCCGGTTTTACCCGGCCGGACAAAATCTCGTTTTCCAGCCAGTCTCCCAGTTGAACATAGATGGGTTCCGAGCCTTCCAATTGTTTCACGGTTCATCGTCCTCCTTTCATGAAAACTACTAAGTTAGTGTTGTAACTTAGTGTATTGCTTTCGGGAGGATTTGTCAAGAAAAAAGTCTTAGGAGGACAATTTCTCCGGCGGCCCTTTGTAAGGAGTATCATTTTACAAAAAAATATTAATATTGGAAATTTTTGAAAATCGATGGTATAATTAGCACAGACAGCACTGTGAGTCAAATGGAGGGAA
>SL_8KL_010_SEDDRAFT_10003552_pt1 | contig 12835 bp, 3 predicted proteins | sample SodLakKL_010_SED_4_FD_11160 | JGI IMG/M metagenome (IMG submission 11160) | reverse complement strand
GAGGGCTCGAAAGCTCGTTTCTAATGTTCGATAGGTGGCACAACATTCTCTATCTACTTGCTGTAGTTGAGAGCTGTCCTAACCAGTGTAAGTTAGAGAGAGGGGAGCGTAAATTTCTCGTGCTTTATATGATACTTCTCTCAGCAGTCACGATCCTCTTTACGTTAGTTGAGCGTCGTTTTTGACGATGACAAGTGTAGTCGTGTGAGGGATGAGCCGACGGTACGTAGCTCTATAATAGAGGTGAGGTTTGATATAGAGCATCTCTTAGAGATAGAGGACTTTGCGAAATTTAGGAGCGTAAGTTTTGTAGCAGTGGCCGAGAACAGAATATCTTAGATATAAAGTTCGAAATATGGTGAGCGGGCTCTAGCTACCAAGACCTCCTTTGACTCGCAGGACAGTTGTATAGAAGGTCTACGCCCCGACGCTTCCCTCGGATTACGTGGGGTGATAACGATGAGACTACATACCTTTTATCAAGAGGTTCTATCAAATTTTTTTATCTCTATCAAGCCGACTGATATCACATCCAATATCACATCACGTCCAACCTTCTCCGCTTCAAGTACAAAAAAGTTTATGAGATAAAGAAAATAAGTTTTAAATGTCCATACCATCAATTAGAAAAAATAGAGGTCCTAAAACCTCTTCCAATAATCTATCAAAATGTTTCAAATCCTAAACAATTCAAAATTGCTATCAAACTTATTCCTATGATGTTCAAGTTCTTTTTTCCTTTTGTAATTTAATATCTCTTGTCCTAGTGTTTGATTCAAGATTTTACAAAACAAAATGATATCATCACCTCTATGAAGAACCCTATTTGCTCCAGCCTCAAGTGCCTTCAAAATGATCTCTTGCTTCCTTTTTCCGGTGAAGAATATAAAGGGGATGTCTACTTTCTTGTCTTCCCTAACATCATCTAAAAATTGAATCCCTCCAATCTCTGACAAATGGTAATCTGAAATTATACCATCAAAATTTTCCTCTTCTAAGACCTTTAAGGCCTTGTTCGGAGAGGATGCAGAGATTACATCAATATTCTCGCTTTCATTTTCAAGCTCTATCTTCACTTGATCTAGGACATCAGAATCATCACCTACAAGCAATAATTTTTTTGTAAATTCAAATTTCATTTTAACTTCCTCTATCTCTCTTCAATATTTGATTTTAATTCATTTCACATCCAATATCCAATCTTGGGTCAAAATGAAAATTAAAAATAAAGAAAAAAAGTGGTTTTTGGTTTCACTAGTATTGTACATAAACTTATTCTCCTACTGTTGTTTCTTGTAGTAGATCGCTACAGCTAAAACCGCTGCGACTAATACCATTGGTATCAACGTAAATCCTGGAGTTTCTTCTTCCTCTTCTTCCTCTAGGTCTTCTATTTCCTCTCGTAACTTTTCCACTTCACTCTCTAGTTCATCTATCTGTCCTTGCAGTTCATCTAATTCCATTTCTATGTCCGACTCTAACTCGTCTACTTGTGTTTTTAGGTCATCTAATTGTGTTTCTAAGTCATCGATTTGTCCTTTTAAATCATCTATCTCTGCATCGATATCATCGATTTCGTCCTGTAGATCATCAATATCATCCTGCATCTCTAGTATCTGTGGCAGATACAGAGCATAAACCGTTGTCTCCGTCACGTCACCGTCGGGATGTTCAGCTTTCACTTCAAATACGTTCTGCCCCTCGACCAATGTTGCTTCGTGTTCGAAGTAGCCCTCATCATCTGTGTCTACCTCATAACCATCTATGTAGACCGTTGAATTTCGATCGGTCTGGCCTTCTATCGTGAGCACCTCATCATATATCAGATTTTGGACTCCTCCGTCTGGTGAAATTATCTCTAATTCAGCTTCAGGAGTGTCTACTGTGAAATTTACGGTCTCTGTGTGTCTATTCCCAGCTTTGTCTATCGCTCTGATGTATACTGTGTGTTCACCATCTTGTAGTTCGGTGAAATTGTGAGAAAGCACTGGTATTTCGATGATTTCATGTTCAGTCCGTGAGGCTACTACACTATCATCGGCAGAACCACTGTAAACTACTTCCCCTGAGACATATACTGATAGAACCGCACCTTCATGATTATCATTTTGCCAGATTACTTCTCCCGTCTCATAATCATAAGCTATCACCGTATCATCGCCAGAACCACTGTAAAGAACTCCTTCTAACTCGAAGACAGAATTAACTGATCCATCATGATGCTCGTGCTGCCAAATAATTTCCCCATCTTCGGCATCAACAGCAACTACAGTATCATCAGCTGAACCGCTATAAACAACACCATCTGATACTTCCAAATCTAATACGTTATCATCATGATGCTCGTGCTGCCAAATAATTTCTTCGTTCTCATAATCATAAGCTATCACTGTTTCATCGGATGAACCACTATATACTACTCCATCTGATTCAACAACATCTTGAACAGGTGACTCATGATGTCCATGCTGCCATAGCAATTCACCGGTTTCTGCGTCTGAAGCTATAACCTGTCCATTTTGTCCTATTCCTCCGGATGAGGCGCTGTAAACCACTCCTTCAGATTCATATACCGAATAAGGGTTGAAATTATGGTGCTCATGCTGCCATAAAACCTCTTCTGCTTCATAATCATAGGCTATCACTGCATGAGTTGTTCCAAATCCTATACCACCAGCACTGTAAACTACCCCACTCGATTCAAACACAGAGCGAACTGATCCATCATGATGCTCATGCTGCCATAAGATCTCTTTTGATTCAATATCGTAACCTAATACTGTTTGATCATAAGAACCACTGTAAAGAACCCCATCAGATTCAAAAACTGAATAGACAGTTTGATCATGATGAGTATGTTGCCAGATCATCTCACCACCGTAAATCGGCTCACGTGGTTCTTCATAATCGTAATCTATCCATCCTTGGTCGTTCAACCGAATTTCGTACCTCTCGATGGGTGTGATCATGTCTTCACGGTCCCATGTTGCTTCACCGTTCCATGTCACATCAACCCAATCTTGTTCAATCACTTGGCCTTCATATGGTGAAGATATATCGACAGGTGGACTTGTAGCATCGTATAAGACCGTCACTGAAGACGTATAATTATTCCCCACAAGGTCTGTGGCTCTAACCTGTATTATGTTCTCACCTTCTTGTAAACCCGTTTTTGTGTAAAATTCGCTCAGACCGACGCTCGTCCAATCATCGTCATTTAATCTTATATTATACTCCTCAATAGCGGTTACTTCGTCATATCCGTTCCATTTTACTTCGACTTCATCCTCACCGAATATGTCTTCAGTTTTGGGCTGTATGATTTCCACAACAGGATTCGAAGTGTCTACAGTAAATTCAACAGTATCCATATCCTGATTATCAGCGTAGTCTATGGCTCGTACATCGGCGATTTGATCACCATCTGGGATGTCCTCGATAACTGTAGATGTTTGTCGACCAACATCGGTCCAGTCTTGATATTTTCTAACCCTGATTTCATAGTAGTCTATTCCAGACACTTCATCATGACCTTCCCAGGAGAACGTCAAATCATTTTCGCTGAATATCTCACCATCTTCTGGCGTAACTAGGTCTACGACCGGATCAGTAACATCTACGACAAAGCTCCATACATCAGAAGTGACTAGATAATCACCGTCATAAACTGTAACATACCAGGTATGTTCACCCTCAGGAAGAAGATCCCAGCCAGTAGTAGCCCTTTCATCGTCATAGACATCAGAAACTTCACCAATAAGTTCATCTGTCTCAGCATCATAGAATCTTACGTCCATTGGCGTGTCTGAATGAGCATGGGTTGCGATAAAACTCAATTCTACAGCTCCGTGTTGACCAACAGATAAGGCGGACTCATGTTCAGGTTCTGGTGTCTTTGGTGGGTATGGTGCTCCGGGCTCTTGATCCGAATCACCGACTTCTTCTTCGACGTCCTCATCACTAACTGCCCTTACATTATACCACCAAGTGATATCATCTTCAGTGCCTGCTCCTTCATCGATATATCTGTATTCAGCTAATCCTTCAGCCTCTACACTACCTATGTATTCTCCAAGTTCACCTTCACTTTCAGACCTATAGACATTGTAGCTCACAACGTTGTCTTCACCTGCGCCGTCATCTGGGCTAGCATCCCAAAACAATCGATTTTCTGAATGGTAAGGTTCACCTTCATAAGGTCGGAATGCTGTTACTCGGATATCATCTATTCTCCAGCCTTCGTCATCATTTTCCCATGAATCTACTCCTGCAGTCCAGTTAAATTGGACAGATTCCCCTACATAATCGTCTATATTGAAAATCACTTCATTCCAATCTTCTGATCCAGCCAATGCAGGCTCTCCCGCAAGAGGATTGTCGAACTCCTCTGAAATCGTATAAGGATAGCCGCCTATCGGCTCTATGAGGTCCCATGTTTCTCCATCCGTAGATATCCTTACATTACCACCATCATATCTGTAATCAAAGTCTAACCAGTTCTGGAATGCGAGTTGTGCTCCTTCGGAATCGTCGGGGATCTCTACCTCAGGTGATATCAACCAACTGAGACCCCCACCTTCAACTTCTTCATAATCGGCGTTACCAAAGTCCCAAGAATATTCACCAGCATATGCTCCGTGATCTCTTATGTCCCATTCGTTAACCCCTTCTGGATATTCACCTGTTTCGTAACCTTCTTCAGCTTCACCGTCTTCCATTATATCGTGGAATTGAACTTCTCCTTCCAAAGAAATATGATCAACTACTAGGTTCTCTGGAGGTTCTGCGGCTATTATCTCAAATCTGTCACTCATATCCTGGGCATATAAATCATTCTCATCTTCTATCGTAATTCTAGCTCTAGCTTCATCTGATTGATCCATAGGTATCAGCCAAGGATAGGTTTCATTATCCTCAGTTTCTTCTGTTATCAAATTCCATGTATTACCACCATCTAATGAATAATCTAGTTCGACTAAAGTTATATTTCCATCGCCTAACGTCGTAATCCATTCTATATCCTCAGTGGTGTTTATGTATAATGTATCGCCTTCCTCAAATGAGGTGAGATCAACTGAAGGAGGTTCGTATTCTGACAATACAAAGCTGTCACTTAAAGTAGAAGATTCATTGTATTCATCTTCGATAGTGACTCGAACTAATGATTCACTCGCGGTGCCTTCTATATCAGGAATCAACCATGTAAAGCTTCCTTCACCCTGATCCACTTCAAGTTCTTCAACTATCGTCGTCCAATTCTCTCCATAATCCATACTGTATTCTAATGATATCTCTGCATCTACTCCGCCCGTGGCAGCGTACCATTCTATGTCCTCTTCGTAACCGCTTGTCCATATCTCTCCACCAAGGGGTGAATCTAATCTAGCGGCGGGTGATTCTAAAGCGGGGTTCTCTGTGATGTTTTCGTTGCCGACATCGTCTATCGTACCAACGTTGTACCAATACCTATCATAATCAAGTTCGCCTTTACCTTCATCTATGTATTCGTCTGTTCCGGGGAAAACTGTATCTATGTGTTCCCATTCGTCTGGTTCACCATCAATAGATTCCGCTCTATAGATACGGTAACCATCTAGATATTCCCAATCATCATCTTCGGAAAGTTGCCAACTTATGCGATTATCCTGTTCTCCGTACCATTCAACTTCGACGTCACTCACCGCTGCTGGAGCCTCACCATCGACTACAGCCTCTACGTATTTCTCTTCTTCCATAGATTGGTCGTAATATACGGCCTCTATGTCAAAACCGTGTTCTACGTAAAGTCCTTCATCACTGTTCTCAAAGTCCGGAGATATATCTAGAGAACCAATAACTGTACCCGTTCTATCTCCTCTAAGAGTGAAATTCGGAATCTCGTCAATGATTTCTCCTTCTTGGTTAAAACTTGTTACTTCTATATCTACAGTGTCTTGGTACTGCATATCTCGATCTATTATCATGAATTCTATCGTGTCTTCTTCAGCATACCTGTGATGATCCATCCTGAATATGCCATCTTCAGTTACCTCTGGTACATTGTATGCTGTTAATGCATAATCCTGATTAGCTAGACCGTCATTGTTAGCATCAGAAGGTATATTTGTGCCACGTACTCTAACACTGTATAATCCATCTTCAACGTGATCAGGGTGGATGTAAACGTTTTGTACATTGTTAACATCGTCCCAGCCATCACCGTTGTAATCAAAATCACTCATGACTTCAGCATCAGGATGTGTGAAACCATCGTCACTTGCTCCATCTCCTGTCAAATCAAAGGCATTTCCACGTATGATTTCACCTGAAGGTGTTTCAACCTCGAGATCGAGATTGTTTTTCAATGTAGGTGTCCCGCCTTCACTATCTCCTGCTAGAGCATTTTTATCTGTCCAAGTTAGTGTTATTTTCAAAGGTTCATCTTCCTCCTGATAAGATATCTCGTATTCGTCAACATCACCGGTAGTCAAAAGGGATTCCTGATCTTCGAACATAAAGCCGATAGGATCATCAGTTGGATATTCCAACTTTGAAAGATCTGGTACACCCCAACCTTCATCTTGGTTAGGTACGGGACCTCTCGTGTTACCTATTTCAGGATCTAAATCATTAGCTGTATTGATCAGTATCGACTTTACCAACGCAGGACTCGGAGTTTCTTCGTAATTCTTTTCATACCAATCCACTACTATCGTTGCTGCACCAGCTACAAGGGGATTACCAAAAGAAGTCCCACTGGCTGAAACATAGCTGTCAGGCTCATCTAGAGGTGTATTTTGTGATATCACACTCTCTGATGGAGCAATAACGTCAGGTTTTATCCGGTTATCTTCAGTCCATCCTCTAGAACTTGAACCGTACATGTTCTCAGGATTTTCATATCCCATACCAGGGTTGTATGGCTGATTTCCTCCAACTGTAATCACATTCTTTGCATTAGCTGGACTTCCGGTTGTAGTATCCCCTCGTCCACCATCGTTACCGGCAGATGAGGTGATTACCATGGGTCTATTCTTATCAGTATCTCTGTCTGCATCTCTAACCGTTTGGTCAAAAATTTCATCAGTCTCTATGTAACTGCCATCAGTACTTGAACCCCAAGAATTACTATGTATATACGCATCAGAACGTTGAGCCGGTTCCTCTACGATGTCGAAATATGGTGGACCTAAAAAGGCCGCTCCGTCGTCGAATATTTTAGTCGCGAATATTTCTGATTCGAAAGCCAACCCTTGTCCCATGTAGTACGGCATATCTCCATCTTCATATTCATCCCAAGTAGCTCCTGTGCCTTCATGAGTGTCACCTACAATTAAACCAGTACATGCAGTTCCATGGTAGTGACCATCTGCCCAGTAGTCCTCATCGGGTCCGAAACCGTAACCGCCTATAACTCTACCTGTAAAGTCTTTGACTCCCGCATCTCCAACGGTACCATCACCTATACCTGTGTCAGCCACTGCAACAGTCACTCCTTCTCCACTGTATCCTATTTGATTGATATATGCTCCAAAATCACCGTATTTCCTGTATGGTTCTTGAGGATCCCCTTCTCTTGGAGGTGGAGTCAAATCATCTCGACGTTCGTACTCGTCATCCATGAACCACAAGCCACCACCGATTTGCTGTATATCCATCTCGCCGTGGAGTTCAGGCTCTACGTAGGGTGAGATGTAATACACGTCGTTCATCATTGCTAAATCTTCTAGTATTTCAACATCATTAACTTCCACTGTTAACCTGTAACCGTTTTCGTTTAGGTCCTCAGTGCCCAAAACTTGCAACTGAGACTCTAAATTGTTTAAAGACAGTTCTTCAAAATTCGGTCTCAATCTTATGCTCACTGGCATGTCTTTATCGAGTGCTTCATCCAATCGTGAATGCATTTTGTATTCTGGTTGATAGAAACCGACCCAATCAACGAAAAACATATTCTCAACTTCTTCCGCCTGCTCCGGCGTCATGCTCACTTCATAAGCATAGTTGGGTACGTAGTTGATTATGTTTACACCTTGCTCTTCGATTTCCTGTCTCCATTCTGGATTTACAGGTCCGATCATATCGATGATATAGAGCCCTTCAGTCTCCGATTCGTAGGATTCAATGCGTAAATCAGAATCCAACTCGGGTAGGCCATCATCGGTATTGAATCGATACCCTTTAACACTCAGTTCGTTCCTATGCTCCAATAGATCAACATTGAATTCACTTTTCAATTCTTCTATATTCTCTTCCTGCATGTCTAAAAGTACATTCACTCCATATCTGTCTAGTATCTGTCCGTAATTTTCTAATTCATTGATAGTTTCTGAATTCCATTCTTCTTCGTTATCAGTGTAAACTCGTACAATAGTATCAGTAGTATCTTCTCGACTTACCTCTCCTAGAACTGCTGTCCCTGTCAAAGCGGTTCCAGAAAGAAGTACAATGGCCATCACTAACACAAAAATTCTATTTTTTGTTTTTTTCATTATTTAATACCTCATTTCTTACTAGCGTGCAGTTCGAGTCTTTTGAATTATTTAAAGGTGATTTTCACATGTGAATAATTTTAGAAAATGAAAACGTCTTTATAGTCGAATCTCAAATAGAATTTCTAATGAAAGAATTAACCGATGGAAAAAATAGAGTCTTACTACATTTAAAGGCTCTGAAAACCTCCATCGATTTTCAGGCTAAGAAAGAAGTACCGTATAAAATATGTCAAAAGGGGATTGCTGAATCTGTTGAATTAAGTAGATCAGGCGTTAGCTATATTATTAACGATTTAACTGAAGAAGGGCTTATAAAAGAAAATACTAAACGAGTAGTAGGTCTTAAACGACGCCGTAAGGTTTATACTCTTTCTCAAAAGGGGTTGGAAAAGGCAAAAAAAATACAAAAAAAAATAGGAAAAACAAAAGTCACCGTGAAGACAGATTCAAATGAACGGGAAATCAAACTTGAAAAGGTTGACTCTTATATTAAATCCGAAAACCCACTTTTAACGGCTCTCAGTAATTTGAATGAAAATAATGTTATTGATCTTACTCAACTTGGGAAATATTCTAAAGAGATTTTTTCGGGTCGAGAAAACGAACTCCAATTACTTAAGAAAAAACTAGAGCAGGTCAAAGACAAGGGTTCCTCAACCATTTTGATTAAAGGGAACTCAGGGGTCGGTAAAACCAGGCTCGTAAATGAATTCAAAGATTATGCAGTTTCGGAAGGTTTTGATTTTCTAATGGGTAAAGGCCATTACGATTCTTTAGAACCTTATCTTCCTTTCAAAGAAGCATTTGAAAAATTCCAAAATTTAAATAAAACTGACCCAATGGAATTTTCATATTCAAAGGAAAAAAATCAAGATCAGGGAGATGAGAAGGGGAAAAAATCCAAGCGAGATCTGATCTTTTCAGAAACTACTGAAAACATAAGATCATTGGCTGAAGAATATCCCTTAGTTATCTTTATTGATGATCTACAATGGGTTGATCAATCTTCTTTGATGCTCTTTCATTATCTTATAGAAAAATTAGAAGAAGCACCTGTATTGTTTATAAGTGCATATCGATCCGAAGATGTCGATCGTACTGATTTTTTGAATGAAGTCCTTCAAAGAATGAATAGGCAGGATTTATACGATGAATTGGAACTCCACCCATTGAGTTGGGAGGATACGAGAGAAATAGTTCAAAGCCTCATCGGTAGTATAGATATTCCAGATTATTTCGTTAACCTTATACACGAGACCTCAGAAGGCAACCCTCTTTTTTCTAAGGAGTTTGTAAAACAGATGTTAGAGGAAGGTTCTGTTGATTCAAAGAACGATAAGTATCCTTCAAAAAAAGATGATATCGAACTTCCTGAGGTAGTTGATGATATAATAGAAAGAAGAACAAAAAAACTGGACGAAGAGAATTTACGGATATTAAGGATGGGAAGTATAATGGGTGAAGAAGTACCCTTTGAGTTATTGGATTTCATTACTGATATTGATACCCTAAATCTTTTGGAATATGCAGATATACTCATTGGAACAGGTTTGTGGGATACAAAACCTGATGAAGATCTATTTTATTTTACTCATGGATTGATACAACTTTCCGTGTATAAAAGTATATCTAGTCCTCTGAGAAAAGAAATGCATAAGCGAATCGCAGAATCTATTGAAGAATTATTTGAAGACGAAATTGTAGATTATTATTCTGACCTTGGATTTCACTACAAAAGAGCAGAAGAGTTTACTAAAGCACTTGAATATCATCTTAAAGAGGGAGATAAAGCTGAAGACGTGTATGCTCATGAAGATGCTTTAGAAATGTACAGAGAAGCCTTAAAACTTGCTGAGAAAGGAAATGTGAATAAAGAAAGAAAATGGAAAATACTTGAAAAACTTGGAGATGTAAACAAAATCCTAGGAAAATACGATAAAAGTTTAGACTTCTATCAGAAGATTGCTATAGAGAAAATAGAACCAAAACAAAGACCCAAAATTCATAGGAAAATAGCTAATGTGCATGAATGGAAAGGTGAATTTGATAAAGCTATGGAAAATTTAAAAGATGGATTAGCATTGCGAAATATTAACAGTCTAGAGGCTTGTAGATTATTATGTAATAAGGGATCAATAGAAAAAAATCAAGGTAAATACGACAAGGCTGAAGAAGATTATTTGAAATCTCTAGATCTTTGCAAAGATCTCAACAGTGATAGAGATTATGCTGAAATAAATCAGGGTCTTGGTTCTGTTTACAAGTGTAAAAATGAATACGATAAAGCGATTGAATGTCTTAAAAAAAGCTTGAGTACGTGGGAAAAAATCGCTGATATTGAGGGAAAATCTTATTCCTTAAATAGTTTAGGAAATGTTTACATGAAAAAAGGAGAAATGGATAAGGCTTTAAACTATTATAAAAAAAGTTTGAATTTAATAAAAAAAGTTGGTGATAAGGGATATATTCCAAATATTTTAAACAATATGGGTACCATATATTCGAAGATGGGAAAACTTGAAAAAGCCCTAGAATTTTACAAAAAAAGTAAAAGCATATGGGAGGAAATGGGTAATCGGCAAGGTATTGCCGCCTCATTAATTAATATCGGAGGTGTGTATTTAAGAAGAGGAGACCTTGAGGAGGCCTTAGAAAACCACAAAAAATCCTTAGAGATTAGTGAAGATATTGAATACAAAAAAGGGGTGGTGACTTGTTTAAACAATATAGGAGCTATACACTTACAAAAAGGAGAATTAAACGAAGCAAAGAAAAAATATCAAAATGGTTTTGAAATTAGTAAAAGCAGAGGATATGAATTTTTGTTAGCTCACACATTATTTGGTTTAGCCGAAATTCTTATTCGAAAAAACGAGGTGGAGTTGGCTCTAGAAAAGGGAAGGAGATCTTTAGAAATATCTAAAAATATCGGAGCAAAAGTGGAGGAAGGTATGAGCTATAAGATTCTAGGCATGGCCTATAGAAGAAAAGGAAAAACGGATAAAGCTAAAAAAGAATTTCAAAAAGGAAAGAAAATATTGAAGGAAATCGGTGGAAAAAGAGAATTGGCAGAATTGCTTTTTGAATATGGTCTGCTCTGGAAAAATATGGGTGAGGAAGAAAAAAAGAAAAAATGCCTAGAAGACGCACTCGCAATTTTCGAGGATATTGGCAATAAGCTGTGGATCGAAAAATGTGAAAAAGAGTTAGGATAGAGGACTTCGAATAGGATTTATAACCGCATTTGATTGACATTTTTTGTAGGTAAGCTATTTTTGTGTGTTATTCTCAAAAAATTTCCTCAACTAGTATATCTGGCTTTGTCTAATAGTCTGTTAAAAAAACCACTTCCTAACAGTTAAAAATCGTTCGCTCAGCTATTGAAGTGGATTTGCGCTCCGGATTTTTGACCGATAAACGGGGTGAGTGTGATGCCCGGAGCTGTCATCTTCCTTTCAGGGCAGTTAGTTCAAAACCGTTCTTAGTTACTCTAGGATCCAAAGCAGGAATAGTTTTCTCTCTCAGTCTCATTATCTCCCAATATTGACAAAAATAGCATATAACACTTGTATCATCACACAATCACCTACATACCTAAGCTATAATGTCTGACCATAATCACCCTCCCTCCCTTTTTCTTTCGTAGGGAGTCCGAGGGTATCACCCCTCATCACGTCACGATAACCTCCCTCCCCCTCACTCTTGTTTTTTTCTAAATCCTATATCTTAGGCGGTTCTATCGCCGAAAGGTAAATCAAGCCATTAGAAGAGGTCCAGTCTTTGGCCAGATATAGACGCAAACCCTAGCTTCTTCAGGACGCTTTTCACTCCATCCACGCTTCCCATTTGATGTGATAGATCCTAGCTCTCAAGTTTATCGTTTCGTTCCCGCTGCTCGACGGTGATTCAACAATGATCTCCTGTTTACCTCCTTCCTCTTCTTCGTGTTCCTGCCAATACCACTCGTACTCTCCTTTGTTCGTGTCCTGCTGCCCTGTGCCGTTGATCGAAACCAGCGGGAATATATGATCTATAGTTATGATTTTTTCTTCACTAGTTTTATAAAATAGAAAGTATTCTCTAGATTAAATTAGAAGACTTTTAAAAAAATTCATAGAAAGGGTTTTTTAGAGTTATAGATTGCTTCTTAGGAACCCTTATTCGTTTTCAAAAGTTATTTAGGTAGATTGGTTAGGGTCTCTATAAGGAATTTTTCAGAGGAAGGGTGATATCAGAGTATACATACCAAATAATAAGAATACATAATTGGATTTATAACCTCACATAAAATAAACATTAACTTGACTAAGAGTAAAAGATATAGCTATACTTTAATAGAATACCATCATAAAATACTGAAT
>SL_8KL_010_SEDDRAFT_10003551_pt1 | contig 12838 bp, 9 predicted proteins | sample SodLakKL_010_SED_4_FD_11160 | JGI IMG/M metagenome (IMG submission 11160) | reverse complement strand
TTGAACAACATATAAAAAATGAACGTAAAGAAGAGAAATTTCAAAACCTGGTAAAAAAATCATTCTCTGTTCCTGACATATTCGCTGAATTAGAACACCAAACAAAAAACGAATACGTAGACATTCAGTTTATTGGAAAAGACTATAATGATATTTCCGATGATGAGGTAACCCTAAGCGAAGATGATATTCAAAAAGCATATAACGAAAACAAAAACAGATTCAAGCAAGAACACACACGTGATCTGGAATATGTGGCTGTGCCGGTTCATCCCACTGAAGAAGATATAGAGGACGCAAAAAATGAGATACAAGAATTAAAAGAAGAACTGCAAGAAGTTGAAGGCGTTGAGAGATTTGTTAACTCAGTGTCAGATGATCCCATGGATGAACAATATTACAGTAAAGACAACCTACCTGGGGAAATAGATTCGGTGATGTTTAGTTCACCTGAAGGTACTATTTACGGTCCATACGAAAAAGATAACGCTTTTGCTGTAGCCAAGCTCAATGATATCCAGTTCAGGCCCGACTCAATGCAGGCAAGCCATATCTTGATATCACACAGGAGAACGGCCTCCGCTCAACAGCAACAAGTCCAACGTCCCCAATCACAAGCCAGGGAGAAAGCGGATTCCTTACTTTCAGTAGCCCGGGAAAACCCGGCGCGTTTTCCGCAACTTGCAATGGAGTTTTCTGATGACCCCTCTGCCGCCATGAACCAAGGTGATCTGGGGTGGTTTAAAGATGGGGACATGGTGCCTGAATTTAACGAAGCAGTAGCAAGTGGCAACGTTGGAGATATAGTTAAAGTTGAGTCAGATTTTGGATTTCATATTATACATATTACCGACCACTCCCCTACTTCAAAAAAAGTGCAAGTAGCTGAAATCGTTAGAGAAATAAGGCCTAGCAGCTCCACTTACCGTGCAGTTTTTAGAGAAGTAAGTGAGTTTGCCGATATGGTTCGCACAGAGGACAATTTTGAAAACGCCGCCAGGGAAAAAGGATACTCAACACGCGAAGCCACGCACATCGGTAAAATGGACAATTCTTTGCCGGGAGTAGAAAGAGCACGTGAAATTGTCAGATGGGCTTATGATGAAGAAACAAAAGTAGGCGCAACATCACAAATCTTTGACTTGGATGAAGCTCTTGTCTTTGCCAGACTCGCAAAAATCAGAGAGGAAGGCACCCCGCCACTCGAGGATATTAGAAGTGAAATAGAAAGAATAGCCCGTGAAAACAAAAAATTTGAGATAATTGCCGAAGAAATGCAGCAAGCTATAATGGAACACGAGTCACTCGACAGAGTTGCCGAAATCCTTGACCTTGAAGTAAATTCGGCTAACAATATAAATTTCTCAACAACAAACTTGCCCGACTTTGGCCGTGAACCAAAAGTTATAGGCCACGCAATAGGCTTAAATGAAAATCAAATTTCACAACCGGTAAAAGGCAATAATGCTGCATTCTTAATCAATGTTGTAAATAAAACCGTAACAGAAGAACCTGCAGAGCTGACAGCAACAATAGAAGAACTTCAAAACAACTTTGGAAACAAAGTGGCTAACGAAACAATAAGAGCCCTTAAAGAAAATGCAGATATTACAGATAACAGGCCTAGATTTTATTAAAAACAAAACTATGCCATAACTTGAATTGCTTTTAGTTGTTAAAATAAATAGTAGACGAAAAAAAGCCCGGTTATGGTCGGGCTTTTTTTATTATATAAAAACCGCATTAGTGGCCGGTCAATAATTCAAAAATTTGATATTTTTACCTAATATCAAACATTACAAAACATAAAAAATTAAGGTTATAAATTTGTATCAATTATAGCATTTTTATAATCAACTTCTTAGATTATACTCAATTTATTACTTTTGCAAATTAATATGTTATTTTAACAATAACCTATGGGTGGTTTTCTAAAATAGTAAAGCCGCTGTTAAATATTAGATGGATTAATAATAACAAAAATAATTTAGGCCGTGAAAATATCTTACAACTGGTTAAAGGATTACGTAGAAACAGGTGAATCACCCCGGGTAATTGCTAAATGGCTTACCGACAGTGGCCTGGAAGTAGAGAGCCTTGAGAAGCATGAAACTGTCAAGGGAGGCCTGGAAGGCGTAGTAGTAGGCAAAGTATTAACTTGCGAAAAACATCCTAATGCTGATAATTTAACATTAACCACAGTGGATATAGGTGAGGATTCACCCCTTACAATTGTTTGTGGCGCTCCAAACGTCAAAGCAGGCCAAAAAGTGCCGGTAGCTAAAACCGGGTCTAATCTTCACACCTCTAAAGGTCCTTTTGAAATAAAAAAAACCAAAATACGAGGACAGACATCATACGGTATGATATGTGCCGAAGATGAGCTCGGCCTGGGAACTTCTCACGAAGGCATTATGGTACTCAACCCCGACACACCTGTCGGCACACCGGCTAAAGAATATTTTCAAATTGAAGAAGATTGGATATATGAAATCGGTTTGACACCAAACCGCATTGATGGTGCATCACACATCGGCGCTGCCCGCGACCTGGTTGCCGTCATAAACCACCTATACCCAAAAGAAAAAAAACAACTCAAAAAACCTTCAGTTGATAACTTCAAACCTGATGATAACTCACTGTATATACCCGTTGAAATACAGGATGAAGAAGCTTGCCCAAGGTACAGCGGCATAACTATCTCAGGAATAACCATAGATGAATCACCGCTATGGCTTAAAAACAAACTGCTTTCAATAGGGCTCAAGCCAATTAACAATATCGTAGATATTACCAATTTTGTATTGCATGAAACCGGTCAACCATTACATGCTTTTGATGCATCAAAAATTACCGGTAATAAAGTAATTATAAAGAGACCTCATGCAAACACCGTTTTCACTACACTCGACAATGACGATATAAAGTTAACCGGTGATGACCTTATGATATGTAATACTGAAGAGTCAATGTGTCTGGCAGGTGTTTTGGGCGGAATTCATTCCGGAATAACAAATGATACCAAAGATCTTTTTCTTGAAAGTGCATATTTTAATCCCGGGTTTATCAGACGCTCTTCAAAACATCATCAGTTAAACACCGATGCTTCCTTCAGGTTTGAGCGTGGCTCCGACCCCAACATAACCGTTTATGCATTAAAACGTGCCGCCAAGCTAATTAAAGAGATTGCCGGAGGTAAAATATCTTCGGAAATTGTTGATGAATACCCCAAGCCTGTTGAAAACCACTGCATCACCTTTCACTATGGAACTTTAAACAAGCTTTCTGGAAAAGTTATTGAAAAAGATGTTGTGAAAAACATTCTCAATTCTCTTGAAATAGAGATCAAGAAAGAAGATAACAACCTGCTGGAGTTATCTGTTCCACCCTTCAGAGTTGATGTTACACGTCCTGCGGATATTGTTGAAGAAGTTTTGCGCATATACGGTTACAACAACATAGAAATACCGGAAAAAACCCAATCATCAATCGTTTTAAGCCCCAAGCCCGATAAAGAGCTTCTGCAGAATAAAATCTCCGATATGTTATCAGGACAAGGCTTCAGGGAGATCATGAACAATTCCCTTACAAACTCAGCATATTATGAAAACAACAACGGCCACCCTCCTCAAAATACTGTAAAAATACTTAACCCTATAAGTCAGGACCTGGACGCATTAAGACAAACTCTGCTGTATGGATGCCTTGAAACAATCACCAGGAACATAAACCATAGAAACTTCAACCTTAAGTTCTATGAATTTGGCAATACTTACAAGCTTATAAACAGCGACACGAAAGACCCCCTGGATAAATATGATGAAAAAGTAGAATTAGCCCTGGTGATGACAGGCATGAAGTATTCTGAAAACTGGAAATCAGAAAATGTAAAGACAGATTTTTTCGATCTGAAAAACCATGTATTACTTGTCATTAAAAAACTTGGAATTAATCCGGCCAACTTTAATCTTGAGGAAAAAAAGGATAACACTTGTTTCCAATATGAACTCAATTATAAACTTAACGGAAAAGATTTAATAACCATTGGAAAAGTGTCGCAAAATATTTTACAACGCTCCGATATAGAACAAGACGTGTTTTTTGCATCACTCAACTGGCAAGAAATTGTTGATATTCATGCAAAATACGAAATGCAGTTTGATGAATTACCAAAATTCCCCGAAGTAAGAAGAGACCTCGCATTATTGATTGATGAAAACATCACATACAAACAAATTGAACAATTAGCATTTAAAACTGAAAAAAAACATCTTATCAAAGTAAACCTTTTTGATGTTTACCAGGATGAAAAAATTGGTAAAAACAAGAAAAGCTATGCGGTTAGCTTCGTTTTGCGTGACAATGAAAAGACTATGACGGATAAACAGATAGAAAAAATAATGCAAAAACTTACCGAAGCTTATCAAAAAGAACTGGGAGCTACTATCAGATAGTGGCCTGCTTTGGGGTGTAATTATTTTTAAATATTATTTGAAAATAAGATCAAAAACTATTGAAATTATAAAATGTTATTTCCAGACAAATAACCAATATTTTAAATACTGCCAAATTGTCTTATTTAATACTTGGCACATAACTTGTTAAAAAACAAGTTGCAAATTTTTAAAGAATTGTTAACCTAAAAATTATAAAACGAATATGCAAAAAGGTAAGATAGATATTCAAACAGAGAATATTTTCCCTATAATAAAAAAGTTTCTTTATTCTGATCAGGAAATATTTTTGCGTGAATTGATCTCAAATGCTGTTGACGCTACTCAAAAAATCAAAACTTTGGCGTCAGTTGGGGAATATAATAATCAACTGGGTGACCTATCTATAGAAGTTAAGCTTGATGAAAAAGCAAAAACTATTACTGTAAGTGATAAGGGCATTGGAATGACAGCAGAAGAAGTGGATAAGTACATAAATAATATTGCTTTTTCCAGCGCCGAAGAGTGGATCGCTAAATATAAGGATAAAGAGGAAGGCGGTGTTATAGGCCACTTTGGACTTGGATTTTATTCTTCCTTCATGGTATCAAAAAATGTTGAAATTCACTCTTTATCTTACCAGGAAGGTGCACAGCCGGTAAAATGGGAGTGTGAAGGAACTCCAGAGTTTACTATTTCAGAATCTGAAAAAAGTGAAAGAGGCACTGACATAGTTCTTCATATTGCTGATGACGCAACAGAGTTTTTGGATGAACAACAGATCCTGGATCTTTTAAAAAAATACTGCAAATTTTTACCTGTAGAGATAATATTTGGAACTGAACAAGATACCAAGAAAGAAAAAGATAAGGATGGAAACGAAAAGGACGTTACTGTTGAAAAACCAAGAATAATAAACAACACTAAACCTGCCTGGACTCAAAAACCCAATGAACTTACAGAAGAAGACTACAAGTCCTTTTACAGGGAATTATACCCTACAACTTTTGAAGAACCTCTGTTTCATATCCACCTTAATGTTGATTATCCTTTTAATCTGACAGGAATTTTATACTTCCCACCGGTTAAACACAACCTTGAGGTTCAGAAAAACAAAATACAACTTTATTGCAACCAGGTATTCGTTACTGACTCTATTGAAGGAATAGTGCCGGATTTTCTTACCTTATTGCATGGGGTTATTGATTCACCGGATATTCCATTAAATGTTTCCCGAAGCTTCCTGCAAAACGACAGTAATGTGAAAAAAATCTCTGCACATATTACCAAAAAAGTTGCAGATAAGCTTGAAGAAATCTTTAATAAGAGCCGTGAGGACTTTGAGCAGAAATGGGATGATATTAAGGTATTTATCCAATACGGAATGATAAGTGATGAGAAATTCCGCGAACGTGCCAAAAAGTTTTGTCTGCTCAAAAATGTTGATGGAAAATATTTTACATTGGAGGAGTACAAAAATCATATAAAATCTAATCAGACCGATAAAGATAAGAAGGTAGTACATTTATATAGTACAAATCCTGATGAGCAACACAGCTTTATTGAAGCTGCCAAGGAAAAAGGTTATGATGTTTTGCTACTGGACACACCTATTGACAGCCATTTTGTTAATCTGCTCGAAACTGAGCTTGAAAACACTTCCTTTGCAAGAGTAGATGCAGATGTGATAGACAACTTAATCAATAAAGAGGAAAAGATACCATCAAAACTTAGTGATGAAGAGAAAGAGCAGCTCAAAAAAGATTTTGAAAACTGTGTGGAAAAAGAAAAATTTAATATAGCCTTTGAAAACCTGGGAGAAGATGATATGCCTGTTACTATCACACAGCCTGAGTTTATGAGAAGAATGAAAGACATGTCGGCTATGGGTGGTGGCATGGGTTATATGGGCAATCTCCCGGAAACTTACAATTTAGTAGTAAACAGTAATCACCCTGTGATAGCAAAATTGGTTAATGAAAGTGATGAAAGTAAAAAAGAAAAGACCATCAATCAATTGACTGATCTGGCTATGCTGTCTAAAAACATGCTTAAAGGAGAAAAGCTTACCTCCTTTATTAAGCGCAGTGTAGATCTGTTTTAAACAGCATCTTTAAAGATATTACAGGGAAAAAATAAAACCTTGGATGTTTGTAAAATATCCAAGGTTTTATTTTTTTAAGGTTTTGTTTGATTATTGTGAGCTTTTCATATACTGATATAATTCACTATCAGTAGAAAGAATAATGCTGGTTTCTTTGTCAAAAGATTTCTCCAGTGCTTCCATGGATCTCAGGAAAGAATATAAATCCCTGGAGGCAGCATTTCTGTTATAAGCAGCGGCATAAATTGCACTGGCTTCTGCATCAGCCTGCCCCCTTATGATTTCTCCTTCCCTGGCGGCTTCAGATTTAATTTCTGCAAGGTCTCTTTCTTTATCACCTTCAATCCTGCGCGCTTCACCTTCACCTTCGGAGCGAAACCGGTCGGCTATACGTTTGCGCTCGCTTATCATTCTGTCATAAACATTTTCTCTTACCTCATCAACATAATTTATTCTTTTAAACCTGAAATCCAACACCCGTATTCCAAGATCTTCTGTGCGTTCATTAGCCCGCTCCAGAACCTGTCCCTCTATACTGGACCTTCCCACAGATATATCTTCCAGCTGTTCCATTTCTTCAAGGTAATCAACGTATATTTCCGGTGAGCGGTTAGTAGAACGTATCAGCTCCAATAAGTCATGATTGGCAACTGCATTTCGTGTTTCTCCATCCAAAATATCGTCAAGACGAGATTGACCTGAACGCTCATCTCTTAAACGCATAAAAAATTGCAATGGATCGACTATCTCCCAACGCGAATAAGTATCCACAAAAATAAACTTCTTGTCCCTTGTAGGTACCTGGTTTGGATCTCCATCCCACTTAAGATATCTTTTATCAAAAAACTGAACTCTCTGAATAAAAGGAGTTTTAAAATTTAACCCCGGCTCGGTGCGTGCTTCACCCACAGGTCTGCCAAACTGGGTTACAATAGCCTGCTGTGTTTCATCAACGACAAACATACTGCTAAAAGCAGAAATAATGATGGCTATCAAGACTATGATTAGGATTATGTGTTTTGACTTCATAACTTTTTACTTTAAATATTTTTATTGATATGTTTTTATTATTTAAAATGAGTGAATACTGGATATTAATTATCATTATCATCGAGGGGCTCAGGGGCTTGGATTCTTTCCTTACCAATGTTTAATAAAGGAAGCACATTAGAGCCTTGTTCATCCATGATAATTTTATTACCCAATTTTGGAAGTACCCTTTCAAGCGTTTCAAGATATAATCTCTTTTTGGTAACCTCGGGTGCATTAATGTATTCTGAATAGACCCTGTTAAACCTTTCGGATTCTCCTTCTGATCGATTCACCCGGTCTACAGCATATGCCTGTGCCAATTCAACAGTTTCAATAGCTTCTCCCCTTGCGCGCGGTATAACCTTATTATACTCCGACTCAGCTTGATTAATAAGAGTTTCCTTTTGCTGTAAAGCCTGGTTAACTTCATTGAATGACGGCTTCACTGGATCCGGCGGATTCACATCCTGCAACACTACCTGGTCGATATGAATACCATTTTCGTATTCTTCACACATTTCCTGTAAAAGAGTTTCAACAGAAGTTGCAACTTCCTGTCTGCCCACAGTCAACACTTCGTTTACTGTTCGATCCCCTACGATTTTTCGCATAGCGGCTTCCGACATATCATGTAGGGCACCCTCAGCATTTCTGACCCTGAAAAGATATTGGTATGAGTCAATAATACGGTATTGTACCACCCACTCAACTTCTCCCAGGTTAAGGTCACCTGTAAGCATTAGTGATTCAGCCGAATAGTCCTCAGCTGCATATCTTGTGCGTACATCAGGATCGTCGGTGCGAAAACCAAACTCCTGTTTCAATTGCCTCTGTACCGGGATTTTATACATTCTCTCTATTCCAACGGGTAAAATAAAATTCAATCCGGGCTGTACTGTCCGGTTATATTTACCAAGCTGCACAACAACGCCCTCTTGCTCAGGCGCAACTGTTTTTACAGAAGTTAATAGAACAATCAATGCTGCTATCACAATAAACACCAGCTTGCTGTTTTTCTTTAACCAGTATATGTAATACTGGGCTTGATCTGTTTGATTAGTCATTTTTTCTGTGTTTTATTTTTTAAAATAATTATTTAACACTGCCAAGTTAAAACAAAATATACTAATGACAACGTCATATTGTTGAAAAAGATAAATTTATTTTTTTAGCTGAATATTTTATGGTTATCAGGTTGCTTAATAATGGTTTACATGTTTGCGTATATAAATTTTATTAATTCTATTGGCAAAGCTGAAAGTTAAAAAGCTCAAAGCTGAAAGCATTTTGAGGGATGCCATCCCTACAACTGCCTTAAAAACAGCCACAATCCTTCGTAGCAGATAATTTAAAAAACCCACAACCCTGAAAAGGGTTGAACATCAATAGCCACAGGTGCAAACCTGTGGTAAATGAATCAACCCACCAATCCACAACCCTGACACCGGTTGAAAAAAGAAAAGTAACCTTTTAAACAGTGCAAAAGAAACAACAGAAGCAACAGAAGGCAATCAACTATTTCTTACTTAAGAAAAAACATCAATTTCTTTTTTTTAATTAGCATAATAAGTTATATCTTTGCAGTTTTGAAAAATATCAATTCTGTTTATTTTTTATAGCTTTGGATACACTGAAACAATATAACATCCCTTTTGTAGGTTTATCATTGGGAAAGCACAGCTATCATTATGATCTTGACGAGCATTTTTTTGAATGCTTTGAAAAATCAGAGATTGAGCATGCCAATGTTAAACTGGAATTAGTGTTGGAGAAATCCAGCTCCATGTTGGTGTTGGATTTCAATATTAAGGGAAAAGTTAAGCTTGTTTGTGATCGTTGCAGTGATTATTACTGGCAAGATATTGAATCATCAAACAGGTTATACATTAAGTTTGGAGATACTCCTTATGAGCAAACAGAAAAAATTATTATAATATCACAAAACGAAACACATATTGATGTTTCTCAGTTTGCCTATGAATTTGTTCACTTAACTTTACCTTTACGCCGGATACATCCTGGCGGCAATCAGGAAGTTGACAATTGTGACCCGGAGGTATTGAAAAAGCTTAATGAACTACTTATAGAAACTGACGAAGAGGGTTTCCCTAAAACCAGTGCTAAAGATCACTGGGAAGAATTACGAAAGTTGAAAAAAAATTAGTTAAATAATAATTTCATAATATTAATTTGTTATGGCACATCCAAAAAGTAAAGTATCAAAAACTCGCAGAGACAAGCGAAGAACTCACTATAAAGCCAAAGAGCCTGCTCTTGGCTCATGTTCAAATTGCGGCACACTCAAGCTCATGCACCGGGTTTGCCCTGAATGTGGTTTTTACCAGGGGAAAATGGCTATTGAAGTGACAGAAACTACATAATCTTTTTTATTTTAAAACCAATTTACTCACTAATTTATATTCAAAAATGAGAATTGGCTTGGACGTGATGGGCGGAGATAAAGCACCCGATGCAGTTATTGAAGGGGCTATGTCAGCAGTTGAACATCTTGAACAAAAAGATTGCCTGGTTTTAATTGGCGATGAAAACATTATAAAGGAAAAGCTGGATAATAAAAGCTTTAAATCGGATAAATTCGAAATTATCCATGCTCCTGATGTTATACGTATGGGAGACCAACCTACAAGGGCTTTCACACAAAAACAAAAATCAAGCATTAATGTTGGGTTTGCCCTGCTAAAAAAAAATAAAATTGATTCTTTTGCCAGTGCAGGCAATACAGGAGCTATGCTAGTAGGCGCTATTTATAGTATTAATGCGATCCAGGGCATAATCAGGCCTGCTACAACATCCATACTGCCAAAAGAAAATGGCGGGGTGGGAGTTTTGATAGATGTTGGTACCAACCCTGATTCAAAACCGGATGTATTATATCAATTTGGCCTTTTGGGATCAATCTATGCTCAAAATGTATATGATATAGAAAAACCAAAAGTTGCATTATTAAACATCGGGGAAGAAGAGGAAAAAGGTAATCTGTTGACTCAATCAGCATATAGGTTAATGAAGGGTTCAAAAGACTTTAATTTTGTAGGTAATGTTGAAAGCCGTGATTTGTTCAAAGACTTAGCTGATGTTATTGTCTGTGATGGATTTACCGGAAACATAGTTTTGAAAGAAGCCGAAGGGATTTATCGCATGATGCTTAAACGCGGGCTCACCGATGAGTTTTTTAACCGTTTCAATTATGAAAATTATGGCGGCACTCCAATATTAGGGGTTAATGGTACTGTAGTAGTTGGCCATGGTATTTCTAATGAGGTTGCCATTGAAAACATGATCATACTTACCAAGGAAGTACATGAAGCTAATATAGCAGATAAAATAAAATCTGCTATAAATAAATATACACAAACAAATGATACTTATAATTAAAGACATGTATTAATTTAAGAGAAAATGTAATGCCGGGGATAAATGCTGCAATAACTGCAATAAACAGTTACCTTCCCAACTATGTCCTAACAAACAAAGAGTTGGAGCAAATGGTTGATACTTCTGAGGAATGGATATCAACACGTACGGGCATAAAGACACGTCATATCTTAAAGGGAAAAGGCAAGGGCACTTCAGACATGGGTGCAGAGGCAGTTAAGGGTTTACTTGAGAAAAAAGGAGTAGATCCAAGCGAGGTAGATCTTCTGATCTGCTGTACTGTAACTCCTGACATGAAATTTCCGGCTACCGCCAATATAATAAGTGACAAAGCAGGAATAAAAAATGCTTTTAGCTATGACATTAACGCTGCATGCTCCGGCTTTATTTATTCCCTTGTTACTGCAGCAAAATTTGTTGAATCAGGTCTGTACAAAAAAGTTGTTGTTGTTGGGGCCGACAAGATGTCTTCAATTGTTGATTATACCGATCGTCAAACTTGCGTCTTGTTTGGTGACGCTGCTTCTGCCGTATTACTGGAGCCAACAACTGAGAATATTGGCGTGAGGGATCACATTTTTCAATCAGATGGATTTGGCAGCATTCATCTTCATATGAAAGCAGGTGGTTCAATAAAGCCTCCTTCATACGAAACTATTGATGCCCGCGAACATTATGTTTACCAAGAAGGCAAGCTGTATTTAAATTTGCTGTTTCCAATATGGCAGATGTTTCGGTAAAGATAATGAATAGAAATAACCTCAAACCTGAGGATATATCATTTTTGGTTCCTCACCAGGCTAACCTGCGTATAATAGATGCTATAGGAAAAAGAATGGGGTTAAATAAAGACAAAGTAATGGTAAATATACACAAGTATGGTAATACTACTAATGCTACGATCCCTCTTTGTCTTTGGGAGTACGAAAATCAATTAAAAAAAGGAGACAATATTATTCTTGCGGCTTTTGGAGGTGGCTTCACCTGGGGAGCAGTATGGCTTAAATGGGCATATGATGCTGAAAAATAAAGGTAAAAGAAAAGAATAACTTACATTTACTAAATTATAACTTAGGTTATTCTTTATTTTTAGAATCTATCCATATAGTTACCGGCCCATCGTTTACTAAATCGACTTTCATGTATGCCCCGAATTCACCGGAATATACAGGCAACCCCGAAACCTCCCCCAGTCTTTTAACAAATTCTTCATACAAAGGTATTGCTGTTGCTGGTTTTGCTGCACGGATATAAGAAGGCCTATTGCCCTTTTTTGTACTGGCATGAAGAGTAAACTGGCTCACCACAAGCATTTCGCCCTCAACATCTTTCACTGAAAGGTTCATTACACCCTCTTCATCATTAAACACCCTTAACTTAGTGATCTTACCTGTCAGCCAGTCTATATCATCAGCACTGTCAACTTCCTCTATACCAAGAAAAAGCAACAATCCTTTTTCAATTGATGCTACCGTTTTGTCTTCTATAATAACAGAAGCTCTCTCAACTTTTTGAATTAATACTCTCATATATTATTTTTACTTTAATATTTATCTATGGCTGTCAACATCTTCAAGTATGCTCAGATAACTCAAATAGCGAGAATAATGAATATTACCGGCTTCAACCTCCTCTTTTACCTTACAGTGCGGCTCATGTACATGAAGACAATCGTTAAACCTGCACTCATTAAGGTGTTTTCTCATTTCAGGGAAAAAGTGAGATAGCTCCTCCGGTTCAACATCAACAAGACCAAATTCTTTAATCCCCGGGGTATCAATGATTTTTCCATTATTTTCAAGCTGAAACATTTCTGCAAAAGTGGTTGTATGTTTTCCTTTTTTATGTGCCTTGGAAAGAGGCAATGTCTTAA
>SL_8KL_010_SEDDRAFT_10003549_pt1 | contig 12839 bp, 17 predicted proteins | sample SodLakKL_010_SED_4_FD_11160 | JGI IMG/M metagenome (IMG submission 11160) | reverse complement strand
AAAGACTAATTTTTGAAATTAGACACCTACTTTTGGATGGTTTAAGAGATTTTTTTAACAATGAAGATTTTATAGAGGTAAACACCCCAAAGATTGTTGCTGCCGGGGCTGAAGGCGGGGCCACTCTTTTCGAATTAGATTATTATGATGAAGAAGCCTATTTAGCCCAAAGTCCACAGTTATACAAACAGATGCTTATGGCGTCGGGTTTTGAAAGAGTTTATGAAATTGCTCCCGCCTACAGAGCGGAGGATTTCGCTACGGTAAGACACACTTCGGAATTTCTCTCTTTGGATTTTGAAATGTCGTTTATTGAAGGTTCCGCAGATATCATGGACATGACTAGTTATTTGATAGTCCACACGCTTTCTTATATAAAAGAACATGGGGAGGGAAAACTCGAGAGATTAGGAGTGGAATTAGAAATACCAGAACACCCATTCAAAAAAGTTCCTTACAGAGAATGTATATCAATTTTAGAAGACCTTGGAAGAGAATGGGAAGAAGAACCAGAGATGGGAACTGAAGAAGAGAAGATGCTAGGTGAATATATAAAGGAAGAATTCAACACTGATTTCTTCTTCATCACCGAATTCCCGACCAGAGTTAAAGAAGGAACCTTCTATGCTATGAGGAAAGAATACGACCCTTCATTAACAACTTATTTTGATTTGGAGTATAAAGGGCAAGAGTTAGTATCTGGAGGTCAAAGAGAACACAGATATGAAGAACTCGTAAACCAAATGGAAGAAATCGGAATAGATTTAGAGAACTTTAAATATTACTTAGAACCATTTAAATATGGTATGCCATCTCATGGTGGCATAGGATTGGGTGTGGATAGATTGCTTCAGCAGCTTTTAAACTTGGATAACGTTCGCGAAGGAATATTATTCCCTAGAGATCCTAATAGATTGGAACCCTAAGAAGAATCATTCTAGAATATTTGATAAAAAATCGAGCTCTGAAAATATGGCGCAGGGAAAATATGAAAGGGAATTGAAAAGTGTCTTGTCTGGCGATGAAGAAGTTATAGAAAGTTTAACTAAAACTTGTACCGAAGACCAAAAGAAAGACTATCACAAGGTGCAGAACATCCCTTTTTTGGTGGTGAGAGGAGCGGGCAGTTTGGGTGTTGATCTTGTGGCTGTTCGGGGTGATGTGTCTTTCCTGATAGAGGTAAAATCTTCCAAAGATGAGACACTATATTTGAGTGATCAGAAGAGATTGAAAGAGCAGGCAGAAAAGATAGAGGATATATGCACAGATACAAAATTACTACCTATCTATGCCTATCGATTGAAAAGACATAGAGGCGATAAGTGGAGGTTGTTCACCATGGATATAGATGGTTTGTCCAAGAAGTATAGGGTATTGAACAAGAAGTTGCCGAGTGTTAAGACAACTGTCCATGATAATTACAAACTTCCATGGGTAGATGGCATGCCGTTGAGTGACTTTCTAGCTTATCTTGCCCGCTTATTGGGATGAACGATGTCGCTTATCAAAAACATCGGTAAAGACTAAATATCGTGATAAAAATATTAACAACCCCCTATCGAGGGATATCGAGGAGAAATAGATGCGGAAACTCATATTATGTGCAGACCGAGATGACGACATCGGTGAAAAAACAGGTTTAGAAACTCCTATAATCGGAAGGGAGGAAAATCTACAAGCAGCTGTAAAACTAGGGTTAAAGGATCCAGAAGACTCAGATACTAATTCGATATTCTCAGCTATTTCTATATATGACGATTTAAAAGAAAGTGGTGAGGATGTGGAGGTAGCAACCGTCTGTGGAGCTTCTTCAATAGGTTACGCATCGGATACGGCTCTTGGGGAGGAATTGGATTATGTCTTGGAAAAAACCGAGGCAGACTCTGCGATTTTGGTAACCGATGGGGCAGAAGATGAGTATATAAGCCCTATTGTATCATCAAAAATAGATATCTCACATATAAGAACGGTTTATGTCAAACAGAGTGAAAGTGTAGAGAATCTCTATTATCTCTTAGTGAAAACTTTTCAGGAAGATAGATCCAAAAAGAAGTTTCTACTCCCTATTTCTCTAGCTCTGCTCGTCTATGGTTTCTTTAGGATCATAGCCTTATTGAGCAATCTGTTCATTGAAGGGGTCGGTGCACTAACAGGTCTTCCTGGATTTGGAATAGGCATAATTTTCTTTGTTATAGGCGCATATATATTCACAAGGATATATGAAATAGATAAGAAAATTTTAGGGACTTATAATAAACTGAAGGAAGCCGTTACCAGCGGTTCTGTTTGGTTACCATTCACAGCGGTTTCCATTCTGGTCATTATTGGGAGTTCTCTCCAAGGTTGGAATGCGGTTGTCGACGAGGACATAACTTCGGCTCTCGAGATAACGCTGAGTTTTTCATCTACAGTGATATGGTGGTGGATCGGTGCAGTTTTTCTGCATGAACTTGGAAGATTGATTGATACGTACATTAAGAAAGGACGAGTTAAATGGTCTTTCTGGGCTATTTTTTTGACTCTTTTTGCTCTCACATTCATATTCTGGGGGGCACTAGATTACATAAGAGGTATAGCAGGTATGGAGGAGGAACCGGTTTTTCCGATGGTGGCTATAAACATAACTCTAGGCTTGTTGATAGGAATTTTGGCTGGGTTGACCCAGAGAAGTTTCAGAGATAGGCAAAAGCAGGAAGAAAAAGCAGAAGACGAAGAAGAAATAACCGAATAATCATTGATATATCTTGATAGAGTTATATTTGAAGACCAAAAAGGTGAATAATTTGAACTTCTCAGATTGGAAACCACTATATGATGAGATAGTATCGGACTTTGGTTATTCTAAAGAGGAAGATAGGAAATCTGCAAAGATCTTAGTTGAGCGTAGAGGTACAGATAGTTTATCTCCTTTGAGAGAATTAAAAGGTAGAACGGTAAATATAGGAGGTCCTTATTTTTCTAAGAGCGATATTGGAATCATCGTCGCGGCTGGTGCATCTGTTACCCAGATAATAAACGAAGGAGTTGAACCAGATCTTATGGTTACTGATTTAGATGGTGATAACGAACTTCAACAGGATTTAAATTTGAAGAGTGTACCCGCCGTTATCCATGCTCACGGAGATAATATTAAACAGATCAAAAAGTGGGCCGAAAAATTTGAAGGACCTGTGGTATCTACATGTCAGTGTGCCCCTCTAAAAAATGATATTTACAACTTTGGAGGATTTACTGATGGCGATAGGGCATGTTTTATTGCGGAACACTTCGGTGCTGAAAAGATTGTTCTGAATGGCTGGGATTTCGATCGGCCCTATGAGTTAAATAATTCTGAAAAGCTTAAGAAATTGAAATGGGCTAAAAAGTTGATAGAAAGTTTAGATATTACTATCCAACGGATTTGATTTTCTTTTATGCCTAATATATTTGAATTCCAGTACCAGAAAAATCTTCTAGAAATATGATAGGGGAAGATTTATTTATAATAGTTCGCATTAGAAAAAGGATCGCTTGAGGATGCTAAAAAAGGTGGGATTTAAAATCGGTGCCCTCGTGCAGATGGGTATAATAACATTTAACGAAATGAATGTGATATATCGTGAGCAGGATAACCATTGAGGATCTTGAAAAAGCAATCAAAATAGTCTTGGAAGAACATGATATGGAGCCAACGATAGCTGAAGATATGGCGGAAAAAGTCATGAATTTGTTTGGCTATGATAAAACTATAACCGATAATCTTCTCTCCCCTGAAGAGAGAGACACTTTTTATAAGTTGGAGGACCTTGATATTTTATTCACCGAAGAAGAAACAACTAATTTACCCAGTGGAAAAAAATGGAGGATACATTATTGGGTCTTAAATGAAAGTAAGATAAGAGAACTATTGCAAAAAGAAAGGGAAGGCGAAGATGAAAAGGATACGGAGAAGAAAACGATTTATGATGAACTATCTGATAGAGTTTGGGAGAGAGGGAGTACCTAAAAGACGAATGATTATCTATATTTGTATCCTTTTTGATGGATGGTATTATGGAAGATATCAGGGAAAAAGCTGAAGAATTGCTCTCGGACATCGAGATAAAAACTGAATATTTTTTCGAAGATGATTATGAAATTACTGAACCCATAGAAGAATTGATGGATTATATTGAAAAAGCAGACAGGTCTTATAAATTGGCTTTAGAAGATCCAGAGATATATCTTAGATTATCACTTATATGTTTTTCTAATGAAAAACTTGATAAGGCGGAAGCATGGGTAAAAAAGAGTCTACGATTGAAAAACAGTTTTCTTGGATTTTTGCTCAAAGGTAGAATTCTTCAAAAGAAGAACGATTATAAGGGGGCAATCGGTCAATATGATGAGGCGTTAAAATATAATGAAAGAAGGATAGTTTACCAATATAAGTCCCAAGCACTAAGAGATAGAGGGATGTTGGATAGAGCTATAGAAGCTATTAATAGAGCGCTAGAGATGGAGGAAAGCCCCAAGCTCCTAGCTGAAAAAGCGGATCTCCTAGTGGATCTCGATAGAGTTGAGGAAGCAAAGAAATTTTATGAGAAAGCGGAAGAGTTAACCCCTGATATCAAAAACAAGGAACGAAAAATAGAAGAACTGATGGAGAAGGCAGAAAAAAAGTTGATTCCAGATATCTACGAGAAGATTTTGAGATTAGATAAGAATATTCCGGAAGCATGGCTCGGTAAAGCGGAATGTTATTGGGAGATTAACGATGATCAAAAGGCTAAGGAAACGATGGAAACCGCTTTAGAGTATGTTGAAGATTACCGAATATCCGATAAATTAAAAGATTACAGAGAAGTATCTAACTTGACTTTAGACTGTCCGGATTGCGGAGGAGATGGGACTTGTTCGAATTGTGGTGGTACGGGCGACTGCCTAAACTGTAAAGGGAGTAGTGATTGTCCAGACTGTGAGGAGGCCGCAATATGTTTCGATTGCGAGGGCTCTGGTAATTGTCACAATTGTGATGGTAAAGGTAAAACAGGTTGGTTCAGCAAATGTGATATCTGTTCGGGTACAGGTATCTGTCAAACTTGTGAGGGTTATGGTCATTGTATCACCTGTGATGGAACTGGAGATTGTCAAAGATGTGGTGGAAACGGGAATTGTAAAAAATGTCAGGGAAGTGGAACCTGTAAGACGTGTGAGGGAAAGGGAGTCAAGCTTGATTAAGATGACTAGTATAAAAAAGAAAGATTTGGAGATAAAATTGGAATCCGTGCCCGCTCATCCAGATCCTAAAGCAAATTTGGAGCAATACTCCACTCCCTCTACTATCGCTTCAGATATTCTCTTCAGGGCCTACTCTAACACACATATCAAAGGAAAAAAAATAGCCGATCTCGGTTGTGGAACAGGGATATTTTCGATAGGTTCGGGGTATCTTGGTGCTGACTCAATTGAAGCAATCGATATTGACGAGAAGGTCGTTAAAGTTGCGAAAAAAGAAGTTGAAGAATGGTCTCTTTCAGAAGTCATAAATTTTAAGGTCGAGGATGTTAGAGAATTTGAAACGAAGGTCGATACTGTCATAATGAATCCGCCCTTTGGGTCACAAAAGAGAGGAGCTGATCTGCCTTTTCTAAAGAAAGCTTTCGAAATTTCTAAGGTGGTCTATACTATTCACAACGCTAAGACGAGAGAATTTTTGGAAAACTTTATTAAAGAGAGAGAACACAGTCTATTTTGGGAAAAAAAATATATGTTTGAAATCGGTAATGTCTTCGAGTTCCACGAGAATGAAAGAAAAAGTTTTGAAGTTATATCCTACGGAATAAATGTTAAGAGGGAATAATATGACAGAAAATGAAGAAAGACTTGTGTTTCCAGGAGACGAAGTCGGGATGGCGGAGGAATGGCTCTCGGGCGAAGGTACATATGAAGATGAAGGAAAGATTCACGCAGCCCATTTCGGTATTGTGAAATATGATGAGGAGGACCTAAAGGCAAAAGTTGAAGCGATAAACTCTATTGTGGAAGTAAAAGAAGGTGATATAGTCTACGGAGTGGTGGAAGCTAGGAAAAATTCCATGGTGGTGATCAGCATAGACATGGTTGAAGGATCTTCTAGAGGAGTGAAGGAGGACGTAGAGGCCTCGATACACATCTCAAAAGTATCTGACGATTATACTGAAGAGCTAGAAAATGAATATTTGGTAGGCGATATAGTGAGGGCTAGAGTTGTTCAGGCAGAACCCACCATTAGATTATCAACGATTGGGGCCGGATACGGTATCGTTAAGGGATATTGTTCGCAATGTAGAAAAGATATGATATACAAAAAAAATAAATTGTATTGTCCTAGGTGTGATATATACGAGAATAGAAAGATCTCACAGGCTTATGGTAAGATAAAATTGAAAAAAAGATAAATCAAGTAGAGGTGATTGATATTGGTTGATATCGACAAGGCCTTGATGGCGATTGAAGAAAGAGATAAGTGGGAGGAAAAGGAAGAAAAAATTTTAGAGGAATTGAAACAAATAAGGAAGAAAAAAAAGGAGTTGAAAGGAGAAATTAAAAAAGCAAAAAAAAGTATTAGTGAATGTGAAACCGCTCTCCGCTCGATCAGTTTGTCTGATAAAGATACCTCTAAGATTTACATAGACCTATCAGAAGAGATGAAAAGAATGTAGGTGCAAACTATGGCAAAGAGACAAGAGATACAAAATCTAAGAGATGAGATCAGAAGGCATATGGAAAAATATTGGGAGGTGAAGGGAAGGGTAAAAGAGTTGGAAGAGCGAGAAGAAGATCTAAAAGAGGAATTAGAGAGGGTCAGGGAACATCTTTCATACTATGAATCATTGGTATCAGATATGAAAAAAGAAATGAAGGCTAAAAAAGTTACTGACTTGTTTGAAGAATTATAATTAAATATATACTGTGAAAGTTTAAATATGTAAAGAATGATTAACTCATTAGAAACAACTTGAGTGACTAATAAAAGGAGAGTGTTAATATCAAAGCAAAAGATGAAATCAAGGAAATTTTGGATGAGTATGGTTCAAAAATAGATATTGATGCGATCGCCTTGACTTCTAAGAAAGGTATACCAATAGTATCTCGTGTTGAAAAAGAAACAGAAAGTGAAAGTTTTAGTACCCTTTCTGCAACCATATTAGGGGCTGGTGAAGTGATATTTTCTGGATTTGAAAAGAATAACCCTAATTTAATCGTCGGACACTCTAAAGACTCAGTACTACTTATAAGAGGTATCGATACTGATATGGCCCTATCTCTACTTGGAGATTCTGATAAAGAAAAAGAGATGAAGAAGGATATGGAAGAGATGGTCTCTAAGATAGATGAACTTTCAGAAGCTTTTGAAATAGGAGGGTATGAAAAATGAAAATAATAAAAAGTATACCTACAGAAATTAAAAGATTTTTAGAAAAGGAAGGCGGTTCTTCGATATTTTTAGAAGGTTCTACAGGCACAGGGAAAACAACTTTGGGTCTTCAAATAATCGAAGAGATGGCCGACCAAGACAAAAGCTTTTACTTATCAACTAGAGTTTCAGATGAAGCCATATATAATCAATTTCCTTGGCTCGAAGAAAAAGAGATGCGTTCTCAAGTTATGGACGCTAGCAAGGTATTCCTTCAAGCCATCTATGATGAGGGAAAAGAGGAAGATGCCAAGAAAAGCATCCCTGAAGAAGAAAAGAAAAAAATAGAGGGTGCTAAGGAATTTTTGAGCACTATAAGAGAAGAAGGACCTCCCGAGAAGGTGGACAGTACTCGTCTTCAACAGTTAGACCGAGATATACCTAGTTTGAATAGAATTTATGACAGGATAAACGAGATACTTCCTGATCGATCTTTGTTGGTTATAGATAGTATCGAGGGCATCACCCATAAATACGGCATAGATATGGAAACCTTTGTCATGACTTTGCAGAAAGACCTAGTCGAGAACTCAAATACTAATCTTGTGATGGTGCTCGAAAAGGAGTCGGCACCAGAATTGGAATACTTGGGCGATGGTGTTGTTCAGCTCAGACGCACTCAACTTGAAGGTAGAGATGTAAGAGAGATCATGCTCAAAAAATTGAGAGCTGTAGAGTTGAATCAACCTTTTTATCTTATGTCACTTAAAGGTGGTCGCTTTAAATGCTTTGAACCCTATGAACTTAAGATATCAGGTGGAAATGAGTGGGAACCGATCGAATCCCCAGAAGGAAAATATAGTACAGGCATAGAGGATATGGATGAATTGCTGAAGGGCGGTTTTGATGCTGGGAGTTACAATGTCTTTGAGATCGAAGAAAACGTTAGTAATGAAGAATTTTTCTCCGTCATTAGGCCACTCTTTCTGAATTTTATAGCTCAAAGAAGAGGTGTGATTTCTGTTCTTTCAGGTGGAACTCATCCAGAGAATCTTAGAGACGATCTTATTCGTTTCGTACCAGAAAAATTATTCAATCAGAAATTCAGAATAGTGGATCATCTGTCGTCGCAAACAGACAAGCCATACAAACTTGCCCTTGCGGGTAAAAACCAAAAGCAGTACAGGCAGATTTACAATCAAAGTATGAGAGAATTGAGAGGGGAAGAAGGATTTGGAATATTAGATTACCATGCCTTGGATACTCTTGAATACATGCGAGGTGGTGAGATGGCATTGCAAGAGCTACTTGGTGGTGTGGCTAATACAAAGAACTCTGATGACATCGGTATAGGAATACTCAAACCTGGGCTGAATCTCTCAAAAGAGATAAAGAACATGTCGGATAACTATTTCGTTCTTCTCAGCATAAATAAAACCCCATGCATCTACGGTGTTAAACCTAAGACTGGACTTTATGCAATAGTCACGGACAAAGAAAAAGGTTCGCCATATATACAGCTTAAGCAGATAGTTTAGAACCCGTTTTTTCCCTTCAGCGGGACGAACCTTACCCCGCCTAAGTTTTCTTTTTTTATTTTATTTTCTCCTTTTTTGGTCGCCTTTATGAGCTCCTGAAAAAATTTGTTTCCGATGGGGATTAATATCTTTCCATCAAGGATTAATTGATCTATCAATGGTGATGGAATGTTAGGTGCACCACATGCTACGGAAATTCTATGGTAGGGCGCCGCTTTCTCATATCCGGAGGATCCGTCTCCTTGAATTATTTTTATATTATGATATCCTGCGTCTTTTACCCTTTTTTGGGCTGACTTGGCCAGATTGGAAACATATTCTATAGAATAGACTTTGCCTTCTTCTCCTACTATCTCAGCGATAACCGCAGCGTGATAACCCATGCCCCCTCCGATCTCGAGTATTTTCTGCCCCTTCTCGATTTCCAGATTTTCAACCATCATCGCGACCATATGAGGAGCTGAAATGGTCTGTCCCTCACCGATAGGTTGTGGGGCATCTATATAGGCCCCACTCCTTACTCTTTTGGGAACAAACTCGTGTCGAGGGACCCTCCTCATTGCTTTTTCAACAGTATTGCTTTCAACGTATCCTTTTCTGATGAGGCCATCTACCAGGTCATCGCGTTTTTCTTTATAGCCTTTCTTGATCATATATTTCCCTTCTTCAAGATGTTTTCTTAAATCTATATTTTGTAATCTCAATCGAATGGTATAAATATTGTTCCCATTTTAAACTTATATTAATATGACTGATATACCAAGATCTCATCCTAGATATCTTTCTCTAAAAATGAGAGAGGCCGTGGTGAATGGAGTCAATAAGGGCATCACTTCTAAGGCCGGCTTGATCGCACACGGGAGGGGTGAGATGTTCGATTATCTTTTAGGGGAAGAGACCATAGAGACCGCTAAACTTGCCGAGAGGAAGGCGGTCGCCGAGATGATGGGCGCCGCAAATCCCGTTATCTCTATCAACGGTAATGTGGCTGCCCTTGTCCCGGGGGAAGTAGTTCAGCTTGGAAAAAGATTGGACGCGAAACTAGAAGTCAATTTGTTCCATCGAACGGATGAGAGGATAAGCAAGATTAAACGATCTTTGGAGATCAACGGTGCAGAAAAAGTATACGGTCTAGATCCTGATGAGGAGATTCCTGGTATAGATCACAAGAGAGCATTATGTTCTCATGAAGGCATCTATACCTCGGACGTCGTTCTTGTTCCTCTAGAAGACGGTGATCGAGCTCAAGCTTTGAATGATATGGGTAAAAAGGTGATCACTATTGATTTAAATCCTCTTTCTAGGACTTCGAAAGTTGCGGACATTACTATAGTTGATAATGTGGTGAGAGCGCTTCCTAACATGATAGATTTTGAGCCACTTTATGAAGATTTTGATAACGGTGAGAATTTGAAGAAGACCTTGCTTTACATGACTGATCGTTTGAAAATCTTATCCGAAGAAATATAAGAACCTCTTGTTTTACTTGTTGATGTTTGATATCATGAGTGATTTGATAACGAAAGGAAAGAAACGTTTAGACTGGGCTCAGGATCACATGCCTGTCATCGAGAAGGTTAAACAAGAAGTTTCGAATGGTGGGAATCTCGATGGGAAAAATATTTCGATGGCACTTCACGTTGAAGCTAAGACCGGTATACTTGCCCTCTCGTTGAGAGAGGCCGGAGCTAATGTCAAGATGGCTTCCTGCAATCCTCTATCTACAGATGATTCAGTCGCCGAGGCATTGAGAGAAGAATATGGGATGGACGTCTATGCTAAGCGTGGTCAGAATGACAAAGAGTATTATGAAAATTTGAATAACACTTTGAAACATGTGCCCGATGTGGTGATAGATGATGGTGGCGATCTGATATCTTTGATCCATACAGAAAGAGAAGATCTCATAGACGGTATAGCAGGTGGTGCTGAAGAAACAACCACTGGTGTCGTGAGATTGAGGGCTATGGAAAAAGACGGAACGCTTCGTTTTCCGGTCATCTCAGTAAATGATGCTCTTATGAAACATCTTTTCGATAATCGTTATGGAACTGGTCAATCTACCATGGATGGTATAATGAGCGCCACTAACTTACAGATAAGTGGAAAGAACTTTTTGGTTGTAGGTTATGGATGGTGTGGGAGAGGCATCGCTATGAGAGCTGAGGGTATGGGGGCTTCGGTAATGGTTTCTGAAGTCGATCCAGTAAAGGCAGTTGAAGCAAGGATGGACGGTTTTGAAGTACTTCCTACTAAAGAGGGCATAAAAAAGGCTGATTTCGTAGTGACAGTAACCGGTTGTAAGGATGCCGTGGGTGAAAAAGCTATAAGGGAAGCTAAGGATGGCTGTGTACTATCCAATTCGGGACATTTCGACAATGAGATCTCGAAAGAGAAACTTAACCAACTCTCTAAATCTAAGAGAAAAGTTCGAGATGATATTACTGAGTATGCCATGAAAGATGGTCGTACACTCTATCTTTTGTCAGAAGGAAGGCTGGTTAATTTAGCCGCTGGACAAGGACATCCGGCAGAAATAATGGACATGAGTTTTGCACTTCAATTGATGGCTGCAGAATATGTTGTCAAAAACGACGATCTAGACCCAAAAGTCCATTCTATCCCTAGGGAAATAGACGAGGAGGTAGCCTCATTAAAGTTAGAATCTGATGGTATTGAAATTGATAAACTGACGGAAGAACAAAAAAGATATATAGAAAATTGGAAAGAAGGCACCTGATCAATCGACCAGAGTGATATCTTCTGATTTGACGCTTTGGACCTCTTCTATCTCTTCCAATTTTTCTTCTATTTTATTAACTATTCCGCCTTCGTCGGGAATTACAATCCTTGCAATTATCGCTTTTAGACCGAAGGCTACTTCTTCCTCGTTTGATCCTTTAAAAGTTCCGTGTTCTTCCACGATTTTTTTGATATCTTCTTTTATTCTTTGCAGATTTGACTCGGTTCCTTCTGGCATTATCTTATAAGTCATCATCACTTTTCCCATATTATGGCCCCCTGAAACCGCATTCTGGACATTCGTACTCTTCTGATTGATCTCGACATTTTTCGCATCTGCCTATATTCTCTTCTCCACATTCTGGACAGGGAAATACCGTGTTCCTCAAACCTACCAACGTTATACCGCAGGAAGTGCAGTTGTAATCTTCTTTCATAACAATCAGGCTTTGTAGAAAAGAAAGCCTATTTAATTTTGTCGCCTTTTAGGCTGCTCTTGATTGCATGAACAAAATTCTTAAATAGCGATGGTTATTCCGTTAATCAGCATGGTTAATAGCATCCTTTCGGTGGATAGAACTAAAAGTGATTGGAAAAAACATTTTTTAAGGAGGTTTAATAAGAATGAAGAGGATTAAAGCATTTTTGGTAACTTTTTTGCTTTCACTTTTTGTCTATTTATTACTTACGTTAGCGACAGGTATGCCAGAACACTCTATGGCACCTCATGAACCTTGGAGTCAAATCATTTGGAGTTTTGAAGAGTTTGTGTTAGGGATCTCAGTTAGTTTAATTGTGGCATCGCTTGTTGATCATATTCTATGTAGGACAGAAAATTTCAGAATGATGAACCCGATTAGATGGGTCATTATGTTTGGTTATGCTATACCTTTATTCATAGAGATGGCCAAAGCTAACATTGATGTCGCCTACAGGATAATAAAAGGTGAGATCGAACCTGGAATTGTGAAGATAGAACCTGATCTTGAAACGGACCTTGGTCTCACATTTTTAGCCAATTCAATAACCCTTACTCCAGGAACATTAACTGTGGATGTCGATGAAGAAAAGAGCGAGATGTACATACATTGGATAAAAGTGGAAGAGGATCCCACAAAAAAGATTGCGGGAAAATTTGTAAAATGGATTCGGAGGTTTGCCGAATGATCGATGTGACTACTGCACTTTATGCGTCCGTGATC
>SL_8KL_010_SEDDRAFT_10003548_pt1 | contig 12840 bp, 11 predicted proteins | sample SodLakKL_010_SED_4_FD_11160 | JGI IMG/M metagenome (IMG submission 11160) | reverse complement strand
TTTATTTGGCTCATATTTTGCTTCAACTTTTTTTGTTTTGGGTTTTGATGCAGGCTTGGTTTCTAGCTCAGACTCATCAACATCAACGATAATCGGTTCATCTTGCTGAGTTCCCTTTTTATCATCCATAAAATTAATGAGTTTATGCTGNCCTATTGAAAATATATTGTTCATCGTCCAGTAAATAACCAATCCAACCGGGAAACTAAAACTGAATACTGTAATCATCGCTGGCATCAAGTAAAGCATCATCTTCTGACTGCTATCCGATGGCATAGACATTTGCGAATAAAGATAAGTGGTCCCGCCTGCTATCAAAGGAAATATATAATATATACTTATCTCACTGAAAAAATTTTCGAATGATATATTGGGTATGGCCATTAAATCTATCATTTCTGCTTCCTGAAACATGTACCTGTTTATTTCTTCCATATTTAAAAATCTATCCGGTTCTCTTAAGATTCGAAAGATCCCTATTAAAAATGGAAATTGGACCAGCAAGGGTAAACACCCGGCCAGTGGATTCATGTTATTTTCTTTCATAAATGCACTTACCGCTTTGTTTTGTTTCTCTTTATCGTCTTTATACTTTTGCTGGATCTTCTTCATTTCAGGCTGCAATTTCTGCATTCTTCTGGTTGTTTGAATTTGCTTATTGTTCAGTGGGAATGTAATCAATTTTACAATTAAAGTCATTATCACAATTGTTGCCCCAAAATTTGGAACATAATAATATATAAAATTGATTACCACGCTGAATACTTCAGCAATTGCATCAATCATTTATTCTCCTCCTACCGTAATATTAATCAACAGGGTGATACCCACCTGGACTGAAAGGATGACAGCGTATAACCCTTTTTATGCCCATCATTAAACCTTTATTAAAACCATACTTAGATACTGCTTCGTAAGTGTATTGTGAGCAAGAAGGATAAAATCTACATACCTGTGGTTTTATTGGGGAAATAAATAACCTGTAAAATTTTATCAAAGCTAAGCATATATTTGTTATCAGGCCTTCTATTCCTTTGTGTTTTTCGATTGAAGCAAATTTCTTTTCCGGCATAGATTATACAACTCCTTACCTGCTTCATGGAAAGAAACATCTACCGCCGGTTTTCGTGCAATTAATATAATATCATAACCTACACGAAGCTTCTCCTCCATAGCGTAATAAGCTTCCTTATATATTCTTTTGATCTTGTTGCGCACTACACTTTTTCCCACTTTTTTGCTGATCGAAAAGCCAATCCTGTTCTGGTCCATTCCATTCGGAAAGTAATAAAGGACGATATTTCTTGAAACAACCGCCCTACCGTATCGATAAACCCTCTTAAATTCCCAATTTTTTTTAAGCCTCAAGTTTTATTGGACCTTTCAGGCACTTACTTTCTTTCTCTTTCTTTTTCTTCTGTTTCTTATTATATTCCTACCGCCTGTTGTACGCATTCTTTTTAAAAAACCATGGACTCTTTTCCGTTGTCTCTTTTTCGGTTGATAGGTTCTTTTCATTTTTACTCCTTTATATGCCCTTTAATAATATACTCAGAATCAACAGGAATTATACAGTAAATAAAGCAATGGTGTCAAGGTAACTGTGCACAATCAATTTCTTTATTTAATACCTTGCAAGTTATTTAACTGTCTTTTCCACTTATATAATGTCATTTCTTTTGATATCTATGCTTTGCAGTTGCTGTGGATATCTGTTAATATTGGTGTTGAAAATACTTTAAATTATTAACATCACTTCATTTATCCACAGGAACTGTGGATAAATCTTTGACTATGTTAATAACTAACCCATTCCTGCCCTAATTGGAGGCATTTGACATGAACAGCCACCTTAATGAAATTTGGCAGCTTACTTTATCAGAATTGAGCAAGGAACTCAATAAACCAAGCTTTGAAACCTGGTTTAATTTAACTAAGCCTATAGCTGTTAATAATAACTGCCTGATTATTGAAGTACCAAATGATTTCACTAAGGAGTGGTTTGAAACAAGATACTGTAATCAAATTATCAACGCATTGAAAGAAATAACTTCCGAAGATTATAAGGTTAATTTTGTAATTGCCAGTGATTTTGATGAACCTGTTGTTGAAAATGAAAACCAAATCGTTCAATTTGAAAGTAATAGAAAAACAGAACCAACCCATAATCAAGAACAAAGCAAATCTTTTAATCATAATCAAAGTAATGATAATCATTTAAAAAATAAATACATTTCTACTTTCAATCCTCGCTATACATTTGATACATTTGTAGTCGGAGCCTGTAACCGTCTTTCTCATGCTGCTTCGCAGGCTGTTGCTGAAAGTCCAGCCAGGGCCTATAACCCTCTCTTCATTTATGGAGGAGTCGGGTTAGGCAAAACGCATCTACTGCATGCCATCGGCCAGTATACATTAATTAACCATGGATTTTCCAGGGTTTTTTATTTTTCTTCAGAAAAATTTACTAATGAATTTATTAACTCTATCCGAGACAATAATACACTTGAATTTAGAAACAAATATCGTAATATGGATATCCTTTTAATTGATGATGTTCAGTTTTTAGCAGGCAAAGAACAGACCCAGGAAGAATTTTTTCATACCTTTAACGCATTACATGATAATAACAGGCAAATCATCATATCAAGTGATCGCCCACCCAAAGAAATACCCACTCTTGAAGATCGTTTACGTTCTCGTTTTGAATGGGGTTTAATTACTGATCTTCAAACTCCTGATCTTGAAACAAGAACAGCAATTTTAAAGAAAAAGGCCCTTTCCGATGGTATAGACATCCCTGAACATGTCATACAATTCATTGCCACAAAAGTTATTACAAATATCCGTGAACTTGAAGGTGCTTTAATTCGTATTGTGGCCTATGCATCACTTTCTGAATCACCAATCACTCTTGAATTGACCGAAGAAGCTTTGCAGGATATCATCTTCACACGCCAAAAAAATATTACTATTGATACTGTAATCAATGCAACAGCTGAGGCCTTTAACTTAAAACCGGAAGACGTCCTCTCCAAAAAAAGAACTCAAAGTATTGCTTTAGCAAGGCAGGTTGCTATGTATCTCTGCCGCATGTTAACTGATTATTCCCTCCCAAAAATTGGTGAGGAATTTGGTGGCAGAGATCACACAACTGTCCTTCATGCCTTCAAAAAAATCGAAAAGATGACTGCTCAAAGCAGTGACTTCAAAAATCGTCTTGAATTAATTAAAAACAATATCTTGGATAACTCCTGATTAACCTGTTAATAAACTGTGTTTAATTTCATTGTTTTTATTTTACACTTTTAAAAATTGATCTATAAACATTCTATTCACTTCTTATAAACATTAACTTTTAGTGATATAATAGAGAGGAATCATAATTCAAGAGTATTTATTAACTATATTAAATTTATTAACAGTATCCACAGGCCTTATTACTATTACTACTTATATATATATTCACTATCTTTATAATTTGTTGTGTAAATAAAATTATTTATGGACATAAGAAAGTCGGGAGGGTTTTTATTTAATGAGAATAACAACACATTCTAAAAGATTTTACAATTGTCTCGAAACAGTTGAAAAAGCATTACCTCTTAGAACAACAGTTCCTTTAATTAATTATATTTATTTTGAGGTAAATGCTAATGAACTGGTATTTTCTTCAACTAATCTTGAAATGGCTTTGAAAGTAAAAATGGATTATCAGAGCAGTGAAACTGGTAAGGTGCTCCTCCCTTCAAAAATAATTGATATAATGCGTTACTTTCCAACTGAAGAAGTGAATATTGATATAAATTGGGATAATCATCGTATCGATATAAGCGGTGGATCTGCTCATTTTAACCTGCTTGGTTCCGATCCCCAGGATTATCCGGTTACTTCTTTTAGTGAAGTTGCCGAACATGATAGTTACATTATTGATCAAAAAAAACTGAAAAGCATGTTGAAATCTGTTATCTTTGCTGCTTCTTCTGAAGAAACCCGCCCTGCTTTTAATGGAATTCTTTTTTCCTTTAAAGATGACCAACTTACTCTTACAGCTTCGGATACATATCGTCTGGCAATAAAAAAAGAAAAAGACGAGAAATGGGCTTTTGAGGAAAAGAAGTGCCTTGTTCCAGCCAGGGTAATGCGTGACCTATTAAGATTATTGGATGATCATGAAGAAAGAGTATTTTTCAAATTTGATAACAATTCAATAGCATTTATGTTTGATAGTAATCATTTTATTTCTCGTCTTCTTGAAGAGAAGTATCCTGATGTTAGTGGTGTTATTCCTAATACATATCAGACCAGGGCAGTCATAGATCGCAAAGTGTTTGAAAATATTATCAACCGAGCAACCTTGCTTGCAGAAGGTAAAAATCAGGCAGTTAATCTTATTTTAAAAGACAGTCAATTAGAAGCCAGGGTAATTTCCCAACAGGGCAGAATGGATGAATCTATACCTGTTGAACAAAATGGAGAATGTATTGATTTATACGTTAATACCCGTTTTGTTATTGATCTATTAAAGGCAACTGAAGAAAAAAATATTATTATGGATTTTCATGGTGATGGAGGTCCTATTATATTCAGACATGTTGATAACCAAAATTATTTATATCTTGTTTTACCTATTAAAAAAGTGAATTGATATTTTTGGAGGTTGTTTATTGTTTTATCTTGAAGGGTTGTCTATTGAAGGGTTTAGAAATTATCAACATCAAAAGCTGCAGTTTCATCCACGATTAAATCTTTTAATAGGTGAGAATGCCCAGGGTAAAACAAATTTGCTTGAGTCAATTTTCTATCTTTCAGTGACTCGTTCCTTCAGGACACACCGTGATCAAGAATTAGTCCACTGGGGCAATGCTTTATTTTTTTTAAAAGGAATTTTTGTTAAAGAAGACTTCAAAAACACAGTGAGGGTTCATTATCCCCAAAATGGCAAGTTAAAAGTTAGTATTAATGATGCTGTCGTGAATCGATTTGAGCATATGCAGCGGTATCCGGTTATTGTATTCAGTCCGGATGATTTAATGATAATAAAAGAAGGTCCTGCAGTACGCAGGAGGTTTATTAATCTAGAAGCATCAAGGTTAAGCAATGCTTATTTGCAAGATTTGAAAAATTATCAAAGAGTCTTAATGCAAAGGAATAATATTTTAAAAGAGAAAAAAAGTCGTTCACAGATTAACGATTTACTTTCACCATGGGACCATGCACTTATAAAATATGGAGTTAGTTTAATCAAATACAGGTTAGAGATTATCGAAGCTTTAGAAAAAGAAGCACAATTCTTTTTTGATAAAATTACCTCTTCTAAAGAAATACTTACAATGCAATATGAAAGCACGGTAAGTTATAATAAAGATAATAAAGAAATGGAGAATAGTTTTTTCCACGATTTAAGAGGCAAACGCGACCAGGAAATAAAAAGATCATCAACTATCATGGGGCCTCATCTTGATGATATTAAAATCTATATTAATGGGTATGATTCAAGGTATTATTCATCTCAGGGCCAGAAAAGAACCGCTGCCCTGGCTTTAAAAATGAGTGAAATAAGTTTGTTTAAGAATCAGAATGATTTTTGTCCGATTCTTCTTTTAGATGATGTTTTTTCAGAGTTCGACGAAATCAGAAAACAACATCTGCTTGATTTTTTACGTGAAAATAACGGTCAGTGTTTTATAACTACTGCTGTTGATCAGAGTTGTTTACTAAAAAATTTGAAAAGGGATTATAAAGTTATATCTGTTTGCCAGGGGAATGTAAAAGATGAAACAATTAGGACCGGTTCTTGAGAATTTATTAAAACGCTATAATCTATGGCAGGGCTATCAACAATATCTGATCGTTGATAGCTGGCAAAAAGTTGTTGGTAACGATCTTGGTGAAGTTACCAGGGCAAAAAAAATTGAGAATAGTGTTTTATGGGTTATAGTCAAAGATTCGGTGTGGGCTTACCATTTATCCTTGTTAAAACCTCAACTGATTGGGAAACTTAATAATTATGCCGGCAGCAAGGTGGTAAAAGATATCTATTTTCAAATTGATGAGTTGGAGAAGAAGGAAAACTGAGTTTTTTATGTAAGTATTATTTATAAACATTTAGTAAACTTTATCAAATGAAGTATAAAAGATGAAGTATAAAAGATGAACTACAAAATGAAAATTTTGATTAAAGAGGAGGCCGTTAATGTTTTTACACATTGGAAACTCTAAAATTGTATTTAATAATGATTTGGTAGGTATTTTTAATATTGACGCAGCTAATAAGAAGGCAAACAGTAATTTTATTGAGTCTGCTTCCTCAGATGCTATAAAAAAAAGGTCTGGTTTTGAACAACCCAAGTCCTTTGTTGTGACAAACCATAATGTTTTTATTTCTCCTATATCTCCACTTACTCTTTCCAAACGGAACAATTCATCTGGATGAGATTTAGATAGGAAGCAATAGATCATGAAAAATGATATAATATAATTTGTGGAAAAAAGTTGAGTNTGTAGCATTTACTAAAATAGAGGTGAAGAATGTCCAGAAAAAAAAATAAGCAAGAATTAAATAATGATTATAATGCTGAACATATACAGGTATTAGAAGGATTAGAAGCAGTAAGGCGTCGACCCAGTATGTATATAGGTTCTACATCAAGTCGCGGTCTTCATCACCTTTTATTTGAAGTGGTCGACAACAGTATTGATGAAGTATCTGCTGGCTATTGTAAACACATTCAGGTAACTGTTAATAAGGACCAGAGCGCCACTATTTCTGATGACGGACGCGGTATTCCGGTAGAAAATCATCCCCAGGAAAATCTTCCTGCAGTTGAAGTGGTTTTAACCACACTTCATGCCGGAGGGAAATTTGGAGGGGACAGTTATAAAGTAGCCGGAGGTCTGCATGGGGTTGGAATTTCGGTGGTTAATGGTCTGGCAGCATGGCTGGAGGTAGAAGTTTATAGAAATGAAAAAATTTATACCCAGCGTTTTGAAAGAGGTAAAAAAGTTACCCCGCTACAAGAACGAAGTGGGGCAAAAAGAACCGGGACCAGAATATCTTTTCTGCCAGATAATACAATTTTCGATGACATAGAATTCGATAACGAAGTGATTGTACAGCGGCTGCGTGAATTGGCCTTTTTAAATAAAGGCACCAAGATTTCATTTAAGGATATGCGTAGTGGACGAGAAGATAAGTTTAAGTATGATGGGGGTATAATTGAATACGTTGAATACCTCAACCAGGGGAAAGAAACAGTTCCCGATAAACCAATTTATATTAATAAAGCGGTAAATAATTTTGAAGTTGAATTGGCCATGCAGTACCATGCCGGTTATGCAGAAGTAATTTACTCATACGCTAACAATATCCATACTCACGAAGGAGGCACTCATGAGTATGGATTCAAAGTATCGCTGACCCGTTTAATTAATGATTTTTCCCGGAAGCTTGGTTTAGTTAAAGATGGTCAGGGCAACCTCTCCGGTGAAGATATCCGAGAGGGCCTTGTGGCGGTTATTAGTGTAAAATTAATGGACCCCCAGTTTGAAGGTCAAACTAAAACTAAGCTTGGCAACAGCGATGTGCGCAGCGTAGTTGACACGGTTTGCTTTGAAGGTCTGGAAGCTGTTTTAGAGCAAAACCCTATAATTGCCAGAAGGATTACAGAAAAAGCAATCCGCGCTTCAAGGGCCCGGGAAGCTGCCCGCAAGGCAAGAGAGTTAACCAGGCGTAAAAATGCTTTGGAAATCTCCAGTCTTCCAGGAAAGTTGGCCGATTGCACATCCAAGGACCCTGGAGACAGTGAACTTTTTATAGTCGAAGGTGATTCTGCAGGCGGTTCAGCTAAGCAGGGTAGGGATCGCCAGTTTCAAGCAATTTTGCCTTTGCGGGGAAAAATTATTAATGTGGAAAAAGCCAGGCTTGATAAGATCCTGGCCAACGAAGAAATTAGAACCTTAATTACTGCCCTGGGAACCGGTATTGAAAGTGAATTTGATATACAGCGGGCACGATACCAGAAAATAATAATCATGACTGATGCTGACGTGGATGGTTCGCATATCAGAGTGCTCCTTTTAACCTTTTTATATAGGTTTATGATCCAGTTAATTGAAAGTGGTTTTGTTTATATAGCTCAACCTCCTCTCTATAAAGTAAAGAAAGGTAAAAATAAAGAAGAATATCTGTATCGCGAGGAAGAATTGCAGAAGCTTTTGGAAGGTTGGGATCGTGAAGGCGGATTACAAATGCAGCGCTATAAAGGTCTTGGTGAGATGAACCCTGAGCAGTTATGGGAAACAACCATGAATCCCGACTCAAGAATTATTAAGCGTGTCGAGCTTATTGATGCTATCCAGGCAAATAATATATTTGGAATACTGATGGGTGATAAAGTTGAACCGCGTCGACATTTTATAGAGGATAACGCCCGGGAGGTCCAAAATTTAGATATTTAACTTGGGTTGTTATGAAAGGCAAAGTTTCCAACCGGTAGGTTATGAACCGTCTCTGGGCCCATTACATTACGACTATTTTTATACTTTTCCAGCTGATCCAAAAAAATTTGAAAGCCATCCTTTTCTGAGGTTTTTATTTGTGATAATCTTAAGGTATTATTCAACTTTTCTGTTATTAAAATTATTATAAAGGAGAAATTATGGCTGATAGCGATAGAATAAATGTAATACCGGTTAATATTCATGATGAAGTTAAGGTTTCGTTTCTTGACTATGCGATGAGTGTCATAGTCAGCAGGGCACTTCCTGATGTTCGTGATGGTTTAAAGCCGGTTCATCGGCGAATTCTTTATGCTATGTCTGAGATGGGCTCGACTCCTGATAAGCCTTACCGCAAATCAGCTCGCATCGTTGGTGAAGTATTAGGGAAATACCACCCTCATGGAGACGTCGCTCTTTATGATGCCATGGTCCGCCTGGCCCAGGAGTTTTCCACACGTTATCCACTGGTAGACGGACATGGTAATTTTGGTTCGCAGGATGGCGATTCTGCTGCGGCAATGCGTTATACTGAAGCCCGCCTTTCTTCGATTTCCGGTGAAATGTTGACCGATATGCATAAAGAAACAGTTGATTTTCGACCGAACTTTGATGAAAGTCTTCAGGAACCGACCGTCTTACCTTCGCGTTTCCCAAACCTTCTGGCTAATGGTTCCTCTGGCATTGCAGTCGGGATGGCAACTAACATTCCACCGCATAATCTTAATGAGCTAGTTGAAGCGATAGAGTATCTTGCAGCTAACCCCAATGCTTCTGTCCACGATCTGCTGAAGTTTGTAAAAGGTCCTGATTTTCCGACCGGAGGTATCATTGTTGGTCATGAAGGGATTCATTCGGCTTATACTACCGGTCGTGGGATCATTAAAATAAGAGGTCTTATCCAGGTAGAAATGAAAGACAAGGGCCGCAACCAGCTGGTTATAAGCGAATTGCCTTACCAGCAAAATAAGGCCAAATTGGTTGAAAAAATTGCTGAGATTGTCAAGGAACGTAAGATGGAGGGCATTACTGATCTGCGCGATGAATCCGATCGGAACGGAGTGCGCGTAGTAATAGAAATCAAGCGAGATTATGAACCCCAGGTGATCATTAATCAACTTTATAAATATACATCTCTTCAGCAGACGTTTGGTATTATTATGCTTGCTCTTGTTGATGGACAGCCCCAGGTTTTAGATTTAAAACAAATGCTGGTTTGTTACCTTGATCATCAAAAGGAAGTTATCAGACGCCGCTCACAATTTGATTTGAAGAAGGCTGAGGAAAGGCTCCATATTGTCGAGGGGTTGTTGATCGCTTTAGACCATCTCGACGAAGTTATTGCTCTGATCCGGGCTTCTAAAGATGTAAAAACAGCCCGGGAAGGCTTAATGGATATGTTAAGCTTAACTGAAAAACAGGCTCAGGCTATCCTGGATATGCGTTTGCAGCGGTTAACCCAACTGGAAATAAGTAAGCTTGCTGAAGAACAGCAGCAATTGCATGAAAAAATTGCTTATTTGCGCAGGGTTTTAGAAGACGATGACCTGGTTATGAGTATAATCAGTGATGAGTTGGCAGTGATTAAGCAAAAGCATGGTGATGATCGCCGGACCCAGATTGTAGCTGATGAAGGTGATGTTGTTTTAACAGACTTAATATTTCAGGAGGATGTAGTCGTCACCCTGACTGATCGCGGTTATATTAAGAGACTACCCCTAACTACCTATCGCAGTCAGCATCGTGGCGGTAGAGGTGTTCTCGGTATGCAGACCCGTGAAAATGACCGTGTGGAGCAGTGCCATGTAGCTTCCACGCATGACAAACTGCTCTGTTTCAGTAATCGCGGCAAAGTATATCTTCTGCAAGTTTATGAAATACCTGAGTCTGGCCGGCAGTCGCGTGGAACCGCCCTGGTTAACCTGCTGCCTTTAGAGGATAAAGAATATATTACAGCAACTTTACCGATTGATCAATTTAGTGATGATCGGTTCTTGTTGACAGTAACAGCACGGGGCATGATCAAAAAGACTTCGCTCATGGAATACAGGAATACCAGGAAAAGCGGCCTGACAGCCCTAACTCTTTCAGAAAATGATGAATTGATGGCTGTCAAACTGACTGATGGAGAAAAAGAGGTGCTTGTTGGCACAAGCGCAGGTTTGTTCGTTCGGTTTAAAGAATCCGAGGTCAGGCCCATGGGACGTTCTGCCCGTGGCGTGAAAGCAGTTAAGCTTGGACCACAGGACAAAGTTGTCGGGGCAGATTTAATCACGGTTAATCAACAAATATTGATTGCGTCCGCCAAAGGTTATGGGAAAAGAGTATCTGTTGATGAATTTAGCGCTCACCGCCGGGGTGGCAAAGGGATGATTGGCATGAAAACTACTAGCCATAGCGGACCGCTGGCAATATTTATTGTTTTGAGTGGTCATGAGGAAGAATTTATGGTTGTCACAGCCCGCGGTGTGGTTAACCGTCAAAGAATAGAACAGGTGTCGCTGTTAGGCCGATATGCCCGCGGAGTAACCCTGATTAAACTGGATAAAGATGATCGGATTGTCAATCTAATCGGCCTTGGCGAATAAATGCTTAACTTATTTTTTTGAGTAAAGAGTATTATGCATTGGAAGGACGGTGCGCTTATGGTGGAAACTAGAAAAGTTGGAATAACAGATACTTCATTACGTGACGCACACCAATCGCTTCTGGCAACAAGAATGCGCCTAATTGAGATGTTGCCCATTGTCGAGGTGATGGATCAGGTCGGTTACCATTCCCTTGAGGTTTGGGGAGGAGCCACCTTTGATGCCTGCATGCGTTTTTTAGATGAAGACCCCTGGGATCGCCTGCGTCAATTGCGGAAAGGTTTTAAAAATACTAAATTACAAATGCTACTTCGTGGGCAGAATATCGTCGGTTACCGTCATTATCCTGATGATGTGCTGGTTGAATTTATAAAACGGGCAGCATCAAACGGGATAGATATCTTTCGTATTTTCGATGCTTTAAATGATTTGCGTAACATGGAACAGGCCATCAGAACTGTTAAAGAAGAAGGTGCCCATGCCCAGGGCACAATTTGCTATACAATCAGTCCGCTGCATGACAATGATTATTTTGTTAGCTTTGGTGAAGATTTAAAAGGCATTGGCGCGGATTCGATTTGTATAAAAGACATGGCTGGACTGATTTCGCCTTATGATGCCTATGAACTGGTGGCACGACTGAAAGAAGAAGTGGGCCTCCCTATCCAGCTGCACTGTCACTATACCAGCGGGATGGCTTCTATGTCATATCTGAAAGCAGCAGAAGCCGGTGTGGATGTTATCGATACTGCCAGTGCGCCACTCGCTATGGGGACCAGTCAACCTGCTACAGATAGCATGGTCGCTGCCTTCCAGGGCACGCCATATGATACCGGGCTTGATTTAAAACTGCTTTCACAAGTCAGTGAGCATTTCAAAGAAGTTAGCTGTGGTTACGAAATACCCAGGAACGTGATGGGTGTGGATACAAATGTGCTCAGTTACCAGATTCCGGGAGGGATGATTTCAAATCTCTCTTCACAGCTGGCTGAGCAGAAGTCCAGCCACCTGCTGAACGATGTCCTGGGAGAAGTTCCTAGAGTGCGCTCTGATCTGGGTTATCCGCCCCTGGTGACCCCGAGCAGTCAAATTGTTGGTGCTCAGGCAGTGGTCAATGTATTGACTGGGGAGCGTTATAAAATGATATCAACAGAGGTAAAAAATTATTTGCGTGGTCTTTATGGTAAACCACCGGGAGAAGTTAACCCTGAATTGCTAAAAAAAGTACTTAAAGAAGATAAGCCGATCACCGGCCGTCCGGCAGATCTTTTAGAGCCTCAGCTTGAGCAGGCCAGGGAAGACATTGTTGATTATATTGAACAGGAAGAAGACGTCCTTTCCTACATTATATTTCCTAATGTGGCTGTTGATTTTTTCAAAAGGCGTAAGGGAGAACTCCCTCCTTTGCAGTTAAACAGCAGCTGTAATAACGGCAAAGTTGTTAATACCGTAGCAGAAATAAGTGAAAAACCCGGCCCGGTTCAAGATTTGCAGCTTGATGCCCTTTTTAATGTTGATGAAGCCCTGATTTGGGCAGATGATTACAACAAAGTCTACCCGGCAGGATAAAAATCAAAAATCGGTATTGACACCCCCTGCTCATGGGGCTATAATTAAAAACAATCTTTTTCTTTAACAGGCTGAGAAAGACAGGAGTAAGCATTATGCTTTTGCAGAGAGCCGGTGGGGGCTGAAAACCGGTAAAGGATACTGCTGAATGTCGGTCTGGAGCTGTCCGGTTAAAATATCAGTA
>SL_8KL_010_SEDDRAFT_10003547_pt1 | contig 12841 bp, 14 predicted proteins | sample SodLakKL_010_SED_4_FD_11160 | JGI IMG/M metagenome (IMG submission 11160) | reverse complement strand
TGAACGATCCGGACACCGAGCTGCCGCGGGCCGACGAACTGTCTCTCGAGGACGCCCGCGACCGGATCTGCGCGCTGCCGCCGAGGGGTGTCTGGACAGACCTGTGAGGGGAAATTCGGTAGCCGGGGTCTGCTTACCCACGGCTCGTCAGCGTAGGCATCGGCTGGACGCCTGGGCGCCGGCCCATCGGGCATAAAAAAAGCCCGGTTCCTGCGAACCGGGCTTTCGCGTTCGCGGCCGGATGAGTCCGGCCGGAGCGCATCGAGCACTCTCAGTACTTAGTACTCTTCGCCTTCGCCTTCAGGTGCGGCGGGGGGCTGCGGAGCGCCCCACGGGCCGCCATAGGGGGCGCCGTAGTACGGACGGTAGCCGTAGCCGCCGTAGGGGTAGCCGTAACCGTAGGCATCGCCGTAGCCGCGCCCGTAGCCGTGTCCGCGGCCGTGTCCGCGAGCGGTGAAGTCGAAGTCACCAAACATGTCGCCGAAGCCGAACATGTCGCCGAGGCCGCGGCCATAGCCCGGACCACCCCAGCCCGGACCATAGTACGGGCTGCCCCAACCCGGACCGTATCCGTAGCCCGGACCGCCCCACTGGGCGCTCGAAGTCATCGGGACTGCAAAGGCGCCAACCAGGGCGCTGATCGCCAGAACTTTCAGTGTCTTACGCATCACAAAGTTTCTCCTTGGTTAAATACGCCCTTGATTCGCGTACATCCCGTACCTGAGGTGGTACTTCCTGTGAAACCCCGGGCGCGAAGGGCGCACGCCTCGGGTTGGGGTAACGCACATCATTATTTAAGACCGCCGCGGAAGGATATTTCAAGCCCCGCGGAACGGATTGTCACAGCATCAACGGCTGCTAATATTGGTCGAAGGATATCGGAAAATCCTGATCCAGATCAACATTTTCCGAGAAACACAGAAGAAGTTCTAGTCAGTTCTGCCTCGGATAGAGCCAAATAGCCGAAAAGTCAGTCTTTTGTAAGCGGAACCTCAGGCAGCTTTCGAGGACCAGCGGCAGCGACTGTTACGAGCCTGTGCCGTGCCGGCCCGGGCTCTCAGGTCCGGCACGGGCTTTCAGGTGCTGTGCGGAGGCAGCGTCACCCCGGCCTCCCGAAGCCAGGCACAGAGGCGGATCAACGGAAGTCCAACCAGTGCGGTCGGATCGTCACCCTCCATGCGCTCGAACAGCGACACGCCCAGACCCTCGGACTTGAAGCTCCCGGCGCAGTCGTAGGGCCGCTCGAGACGCAGGTAGCGTTCAATCTCGTCGTCGTCGAGTTCGCGCATGTGCACCGTGTACGGCACCACCCCGAGCCATTCGCGTCCGGATCGGCTGTCGATCAGGCACAGGCCGGTGTGAAACACCACCGACTGTCCGGACAGCGCGGCCAGTTGCTCGGCTGCGCGCTGGTGGTTGCCGGGCTTCGACAGGATGCGCGGCCCGACCCCCGCGCTCTGGTCGGAGCCGATCACCAGGGCATCCGGGTAGCGGGCCGCGACGTCGGCCGCCTTCGCTCGTGCAAGGCGTTCCGCCAGTGCCTTCGGGGTTTCGCTCGGGAGCCGGTCCTCCGCGACCCGGGGGCTTGCCGTCTCAAAGGGGAGCTGCAGCCGTTCCAGGAGGCCGCGGCGGTAGGCGGAGGTGGAAGCCAGAACGACGGTTTGCGACGCGCTCATTCAGTCCTCGATCTCGATCAGCGCGTCATCCGGGTTCGCCGCCTGTCCCTTGGTCACGTTGACCGCCTTCACCACGCCACTGATCGGCGCCGGGATTTCCGACTCCATCTTCATGGCCTCGAGAACAAGCACGGCGGTGCCAGCCTGCACTTCATCGCCCTCGCTCACCAGCACGTCGATCACGGTTCCCGGCATGGAGGTGGTCACGTCTCCGGGGCGCGTGGCGCGGCGCGCACCGGCCTTGCGGGGCCGTTTCTGTCCGACGTCTCCCGCCGCGGGACCCGGGGCGACATCAATCTCCTCGAGGGTCTCGAGCAGCACCTCCTCGGGCAGGCCGTCCACTGTGACGAACAGCGGGCGGGAATCTTCGCGCCGGTGGCCGCTGCCGGTCACCCGGATGTGATAGGACTCACCGTGGAAGGTCACGTTGAACTCGACCGGTGCCGGACAACCCTCCGCGGTGGTCGCCTGCGGCGGATTCAGCGGCTCCGGGACCAGCGTGCCGTCGCGTCGCTGTTCCAGGAATTGCCGCCCGACCTCCGGGAACAGTGCGTAGGTCAGCACGTCTTCCTCGGATCCGGCGAGATCGCCGATCTCGCTGCGCAGGGTGTCCATTTCCGGTGGGATGCGGTCTGCTGGCCGGCATTCCAGCACTTCGGCGTTGCCAATCGCCTTGCCCCGGATGATCGGGTTCACTGGACCGGGCGTGTTCCCGTAGTGCCCCATCAGGTAGTGCTTCACCTCGTTGGTGATCACCGTGTAACGCTCGCCGGCCAGTACGTTCATCACCGCCTGTGTTCCGACGATCTGGGAGGTTGGCGTGACCAGCGGCGGATAGCCGAGGTCCTCGCGTACCGTGGGGATTTCGCGCAGCACCGCGTCGAACTTGTCCAGTGCGTCCTGATCGCGCAGCTGATTCGCAAGGTTCGAGATCATGCCTCCGGGCACCTGGTTGACCTGCACGCGGGTGTCCACGCCCGTGTAGTCGCTTTCGAAGCGTGCATATTTCTTGCGAACCTCGCGGAAATAGGCGTCGATCTCCTGCAGGGCCGCCAGGTCCAGTCCCGTGTCGTGCCGCGTGCCGGCGAGGGCGGCGACCATGCTCTCTGTGGGAGGGTGGCTGGTGCCGCCGGCGAAGGCGGACATCGCCGTCTCGATGTGCCGGCAGCCGGCCTCGATCGCCTGCCAGTGACAGAGTTCGGAGAGTCCCGATGTCGCGTGGGCGTGCAGATGAATGGGTACGGCGACCGACTCGACCAGCTCCGCAACCAGTTCACGGGTCGCGCTCGGGGTGAGCAGGCCCGCCATGTCCTTGATCGCGATGCTCTGCGCGCCCATTTCGACCATTTCGCGGGCCATGCTCACGAACTGGCGCGAGTTGTGCACAGGGCTGGTGGTGTAGCAGATCGTGCCCTGCGCGTGGCCGCCGGCCTCCCGGGTGGCCTCGATTGCGACCCGAAGGTTGCGGGTGTCGTTCATCGCGTCGAAGATCCGGACGATGCTGATTCCGCCCTCGACGCTGCGCTGCACGAAGCTGCGCACCACGTCATCGGCGTAGTGGCGGTAGCCAAGCAGATTCTGTCCGCGCAGCAGCATCTGCAGCGGCGTCTTCGGCAGCGCGGTCTTCAGACGGTGCAGTCGTTCCCAGGGGTCTTCCTTCAGGAAGCGTACGCACGCGTCGAAGGTCGCGCCGCCCCAGGCCTCCAGGGAATGAAAACCGATGCGATCCATCTGGGGGCAGATCGGCAGCATGTCCTCGATGCGCAGGCGGGTCGCGATCAGGCTCTGATGCCCGTCGCGCAGGGTCACGTCGGTGATGTGTACTCGACTCATGAAACGATCCTAGAGGCCGTGGTGGGCGGCCAGCGCGGCGGCGATGGCGACGGCGAGATTGCGGTTCGGACGGCTTTTCGGGAAATCCGTCAGTTCCGGGTGAGCGGCGATGAAACCGGTATCGAAGGAGCCCGACCGGAAGTCCGGGTGATCCACGATTGCCAGGTGATAGGGAATGGTGGTCCGGACGCCGAATACGCCGATGTCCCGCAGCGCACGGTCGGCCCGCCTCAGCAGGAGTTCCCAGTCCAGTGCCCAGCAGATCAGTTTCGCGCACATCGAGTCGTACTGGGGCGGGATCTGATAGCCGGTGTAAATCGCCCCGTCGGTGCGGATCCCCGGGCCGCCTGGCGCGAAGTAGCGCGTGATGCGCCCGAAGCTCGGCAGAAAGTCGTTCTCCGGGTCCTCGGCATTGATGCGGAATTCGATCGCGTACCCGCGCCGGGCGATGTCCTCCTGCCGGTAGCGCAGCGGCAGTCCTGCCGCCACCCGCAACTGCTCCTGAACGATGTCGACCCCGGTGATCATTTCGGTGACCGGATGCTCGACCTGCAGCCGGGTGTTCATCTCCATGAAATAGAACGAGCCGTCGTGGTCGAGCAGGAACTCCACGGTCCCGGCGTTCTCGTAGCCGACCGCCCGTGCCGCGGTCACCGCGGCCGTGCCGACAAATTCCCGCTGCGCCTCCGTGAGCTGCGGCGAGGGGGCGATCTCGACCAGTTTCTGGTGCCGGCGCTGAATGGAACAGTCGCGCTCGTACAGGTGAACCACGTTGCCGTGGCTGTCGGCCAGGACCTGCACCTCGATGTGCCGCGGGTTGACGATCGCCTTTTCCAGGAAGATCTCGGTGCTGCCGAAGGCGCGGGTGGCCTCGGAGCGCACGCGTTCGAAGTTGCGGCGCAGGCTGTCCGGGTCTTCGCACAGGCGGATGCCGCGCCCGCCTCCACCGTTGGTGGCCTTCAGCATCACCGGATACCCGACGCGTTCCGCGACGGGCAGCGCTGCCTCCGCGTCGTCCAGGTTGCCTTCGGAGCCCGGCACAACCGGCACGCCTGCGGCGATCATCGCCTCGCGCGCCGCCACCTTGTCGCCCATGCGCCGGATCACCCCGGCGGACGGCCCGACGAAGCGGATGCCGCGAGCGGCACACGCGGCCGCGAACTCGGCATTCTCCGAGAGGAAGCCGTAGCCCGGATGCGCGGCGTCGCAGCCGGCCGCCCGAGCGACATTGATCAGGCGGTGCATATTCAGGTACCCGCCCATGGTGTCGGGTCCGATGGAGTAGGCCTCGTCGGCCTTTTTCACATGCAGCGCGTGACGGTCCGCGTCGGTGAAAACCGCCACCGAGGTGATGCCCATTTCCGCGCAGGCACGGATCAGACGCACGGCGATCTCGCCGCGGTTGGCAATGAGAAGTTTGCGGATCGGAATCAACGCCGGCTGTCCTGTTATGTTTTTTTGGCAGTGCAGTATCCGCAAGCGCCGGCGGGGCTGCAAGTTAAGCCTCTGTTCGCTTTGACAGAAAACCCGCGCGCGCGTATATTTCGCGCCCTTGAGATGAGCCGCCTTCCCGTTTCCCTCGACCCCTTCCAGCCGCGGGCACTCGATCAGCAGTGGCAGGCTGATTTCGGCCGGAGGGATCTGCCGCGGCTGAGTGCGGTGGTGCCGGAGGCGACGCCCGTCGATGTGCATGTACAGCTCGGTCTGGTGCGCGGGCTCCTCGGGGAGACGCGGCTGCAGGGCAGGATCACCGGTGAACTGGGGCAGGAGTGCCAGCGCTGCCTGGGTTTGATGTCGTGGACCTTCAGTCTTGAGCCCGACGTGGTCGTGGCCGGGCCCGGAGGGTTGCCCGAGGGGTTGGGCCGGGGCCAGGACGTACTGGAACTGGACGAAGACGGTCTTCTGCGACCCGCCGAGTTTGTGGAAGAGGAAATCCTGCTCGCGCTGCCGCTGTCACCACGGCATCGGGAATGCGTCGAGCAGCTGCAGCGCGAGTTCGAGTCGGGTACGGGTGGCGGGCAGGGGGAAAATCCCTTTGCCGCGTTGAAAAAGCTGCGCAGGTCGCCCTGACCGCAGCCCGCTAGACCTTTAACAAGGCGCCCGGTTTTCCGGGGTCAGGCAAATTGGAGACAGCACCATGGCAGTTCAGCAAGGCCGTACCACTCCTTCCAAGCGCGGCATGCGCCGAGCACACGATGCCCTCAAGGGCGCCACGCTTTCGATCGAGCCCACCACCGGCGAAGTCCACCGGCGGCACCACGTGTCCCCGGACGGTTTCTACCGCGGGCGCCAGGTGATCCAGAAGGACGTGGCGGTCGAGGACGACGAGGATTGATGCAGGCCCGCCTCGGCGGCCTGTCGGGCGTTGAGTCGCAGTCGCTGCCGCGACGGCAAGGTCGGTACGACGGTGTCATGCCGGCCGTACCGCAACAGCGGCAGGAGTGACCGACGCGTCGTTGGAGCGTTCCGGCCCGACATACCGGCGTCCTGTTGCTCCCGGGCCGACGGTACGCCGGAAACAGTGATCCTTCCCCGCGACCTCCGGTCGGAGCCGTTACGAGGGGCAGGCAGTGCGAGGGCAGGTCGCGATCAGCATGAGCCACAGCTATCCCATTGCGCTGGACGTGATGAGCGGAGACCACGGCGCCTCCGTGATCATGCCGGCCGCTCTCCGGGCGCTGCAGGAGATGGACGACATCCATCTCCTGCTCGTCGGCGACGAGGCCGTGGTTGCGGCGCACATGAGACACTGGCCGGAGTCCGTCAGACCCCGCGCGCAGGTCATTCACGCCTCGCAGACGGTGGCGATGGAGGAGCTTGCCGGCGGTCGCACTGCGCAACAAGCGCGATTCCTCGATGCGCAAGTCGATCGACCTCGTGAAGGAGGGCAGCGCGTCTGCCTGCGTTAGCGCCGGCAATACCGGCGCGCTGATGGCCACCGCCCGCTACGTGCTGAAGACCCTCGCGGGCATCGACCGGCCTGCCATCGCCACCGCGCTGCCGTCGCTGTTCGGCCACACCCACATGCTGGACCTCGGTGCCAATGTCGACGTGGAGGCGGCGCACCTGTACCAGTTTGCGGTGATGGGTTCGGTCCTGGTGACCGCGATCGACGGCCTGGAGACGCCGCGGGTCGGTCTGCTCAACATCGGCTCCGAGGCGATCAAGGGCAATGATCGCGTGCGCGAGGCGGCGCACCTGCTCGAAGGGTCATCACTGAACTATATCGGCTTCGTTGAGGGCAACGACGTCTATTGCAGCGATGTCGACGTGGTTGTCTGCGACGGTTTCGTCGGCAACGTTGCGCTGAAGACCAGCGAGGGGGTCGCGCGCATGATCGCCGACAACATCCGGACGGAATTCAAGCGGTCCTGGATCACTCGGCTGCGCGGGCTGGTCGCGCTGCCGGTCCTGAACCGTTTTCGCAATCGCATTGACCCCCGGCGCTACAATGGTGCCTCGCTGCTGGGATTGCAGGGGATCGTGATCAAGAGCCACGGCGGCGCGGACGAGGTCGCCTTTCAGAATGCCATCCGCATCGCCCGCAAGGAGGCCGAGGCAAACGTTCCGCAGCGGATCGACAAGCAGTTGGGCCGCATGTTGCGCCAGGAGGTTGAAGTGTGACCCATGCTCGCGTCTCGGGAACCGGCGGCTACCTGCCGGAAGCGATTCTGACCAACGCCGACCTGGAAAAGCTGGTCGATACCACGGACGCGTGGATCGTCGAACGCACGGGCATCCGTCTGCGTCACGTCGCCGCCCCCGGGGAAACGACCTCGGACCTGGCCCTGAAGGCCTCGTTGCGGGCTCTGGACGCCGCCGGACTGCACGCGCACGATCTCGACATGATCCTGGTCGCGACCACCACGCCGGACCAGATCTTTCCGAGCACCGCCTGCCTGCTGCAGGCGAAGCTTGGCGTTGGTGGCTGTCCCGCCTTTGACATCCAGGCGGTGTGCAGCGGGTTCGTGTACGCGGTCGCGACGGCAGACCAGTTCATCCGTGGTGGCCAGTGCCGCCACGTGCTCGTGGTGGGCGCCGAGACCCTGTCGCGCATCACCGATTACAGCGACCGGGGCAACTCCATCCTCTGGGGCGACGGCGCGGGGGCAGTGGTCCTGTCCGCGGCGAAGGAGCCGGGCGTGATCTCGACCCATCTGCACGCCGACGGGGCCCACCGCGCCCTGCTCGAGGTCCCGGCCGGGGTGTCGCGCACGGATGTGACCGACGACAAGATCCGCATGGAGGGCCGCGCCGTCTTCAAGATGGCGGTGAATACGCTCGACCAGATTGTGGACGAGACCCTTGCGCACAACGGGATCGCCAAATCGGAACTGGACTGGCTGGTTCCGCACCAGGCCAACATCCGCATCATCCAGGCCACTGCAAAGAAGCTCGCGATGTCCATGGATCAGGTGGTGGTCACGGTCGATACCCACGGCAACACCTCGGCGGCCTCGATCCCGCTGGCACTGGACGTCGCGGTGCGCGACGGCCGGATCAAGCCGGGCGAGCTGATCCTCACCGAGGCCTTCGGCGGTGGTTTCACCTGGGGTGCGGCGCTGATCCGGATGTAGACGGCGCCGCCGGTCGGGGCCAGAGGCCGCTCCCGAAGGGGCAGGGGGCTTGCACCAGAGTGGCCTTCCGGGCGCGACTCGTTGTCTGAAGCTGGCATTCCTGACCGGATTCCCGGACAGGGTGCCCGGTACCCACTTCGGCAAGCATGACATAACAAATGGCTCGCGAAATCGAACGCAAGTTCCTGTTGAAAAACGATAGCTGGCGCGCATCTGTTGAGCATTCGTGGCCCCTGCGCCAGGGCTACCTCTGCGGCAACGGGCGCGCGTCAGTGCGTGTGCGGATCGCCGGCAAAGACGCCAACCTGAACGTGAAGAGCGCGACCCTCGGCGTCGAGCGGCTCGAGTTCGAGTATCCGATCCCCGTTGACGATGCCCGGGCGCTGCTCTCCGACCTTGCGGGCAGGGTCGTCGAGAAGACCCGGCACGAAGTCAGAGTCGGCGGTCACTGCTGGGAGATCGACGAGTTCGAGGGCGACAATGCGGGCCTCGTGGTGGCGGAAATCGAGCTGGACGACGCGGACGAGCCGTTCGAACGGCCGGACTGGCTGGGTGAAGAGGTTTCCGAGGACCCGCGCTACTACAATACCGAACTGGCTCGGCATCCGTACTCGCGCTGGTGAGCGACGCACCCGTATTCGATCCCGACTGCACCCGCTGCCCGCGCCTGGCGGGGCATCTCGCCGGCGTCCGACGCGACCATCCGGATTACCATGCGGCGCCGGTGCCTCCGTTCGGGCCGACACAGGCCCGCTTGCTGATCGTGGGGCTGGCTCCGGGCATGCACGGTGCGAATGCCACGGGCCGGCCGTTCACCGGCGACCACGCGGGCGTCCTGCTGTACCGGACCCTTTATGACTTTGGCTTCGCCAGTCAGCCGGAAGCGTTCGCCCGGGACGACGGACTGACCCTGCACGACTGCCGGGTCACCAACGCCGTGAAGTGCCTGCCGCCGCAGAACAAGCCCACACCCGCCGAGGTGCGCACCTGCAACGGTTTTCTCGCTGCCGAAATCGCGGCCGTGTCGCCGCGGATCATCCTGGCCCTTGGCCGCGTTGCCCATGAGGCGGTCATTCGCGCGATCGGAAGGAAGCCTTCGGCCTGCCGTTTCGCGCACGGGGCGCAGCACGACCTCGGGCAGGGCCGGGTGCTGTTCGATTCGTATCACTGTTCCCGTTACAACACCCAGACGCGACGCCTTACGCCCGCGATGTTCGAGGAACTGTTCGGGGAGATTCGGGCGCGGTTATCCTGAACCGATGAACGAGACCAAACCCGCGTTCGATCACGCGGCCTTCCTGAAAAACTGCACCCTCGCGCCCGGCGTCTATCAGATGCTGGATGCGTCTGAAACCGTGATCTACGTGGGCAAGGCGAAAAGCCTGCGCCGGCGCATCGCCAGCTATTTCCGTACCACGGGTGAGCGCAGCCCGAAGACGCGGGCGATGGTTGCCCAGATTGCCGGGATTCGCGTTGCGGTAACGGAAACGGAGGCGGAGGCGCTGCTGCTCGAGGCGAACCTCATCAAGCGCCATCGGCCGCGCTACAACGTCCTGTTAAGGGACGACAAGAGTTACCCCTATATCTTTGTTTCTAATCACGAATACCCACGCCTGGGTTTTCACCGGGGCGCGCGCAAGAAGGGGGTGCGCTACTTCGGGCCGTATCCGTCCACCGTTGCGGTGCGCGACACCCTGAATTTGTTGCAGAAGCTTTTTCTGGTCCGCCAGTGCGAGGACAGCGTGTTCGCACACCGCAGCCGGCCATGCCTGCAGTACCAGATCGGGCGCTGCACCGCGCCGTGCGTCGGCCATATCGAGCCGGAGGAGTATGCGGCCGATGTCGAGGCCAGGGGGGGGCGCAGCGACGAGGTGATCGGCGATCTGGTCAAGCGAATGGAGGAGGCGGCGTCCGAACTCCGTTTCGAGCGTGCAGCCCGCTTGCGCGATCAGATCGCAAACCTGCGGCAGATTTCGGAGCAGCAGTATGTCGCCGGGGGCGAGGGCGACGCCGACGTCTTTGCGCTGGCCCGCGAGGGCGGAGCGGCCGCGGTGCAGATCTTTTTCGTGCGCAACGGCCAGAATCTCGGCAACACCGTGCGCTATCCCCGTCTCCCGGACGATGCCGAGGACGCCGAGATCATGGCCGCGATCCTCGCCCAGTACTACGCCGAGCGGGAGCCGCCGAGCCGCGTGCTGGTTTCGCAGCGTCCCGACGCTCCGGAGGCTCTCGAGGGGCTGCTGCATGAGCGGCGGGGCAGCCGCGTGCACCTCGGCTGGTCGCCGCGCGGCCAGCGGGCGGAGTGGTTGCGCATGGCGGAGCGCAATGCACGGCTCGCGCTGCAGGCGCATCTTGCGGGGAAGGCCAGTCAGCAGGCGCGGCTGGAGGCCCTGACCACTGCCCTGGGTTTGCCCCGGCCCCCGCTCCGGATGGAGTGCTTCGACATCTCCCACACCCAGGGTGAAGGCACGGTCGCCTCCTGCGTGGTCTTCGGACCCGAGGGCCCGATCAAGTCCGATTATCGCCGCTTCAACATCGCCGGGATCGAGCCGGGTGACGACTACGCCGCGATGCATCAGGCGCTGGAGCGCCGGTTCGCGCGACTGAAGAAGGGCGAGGGCCAGGTGCCGGACATCGTGTTCATCGATGGCGGCAAGGGGCAGGTGGCCCAGGCCCTGGATGTGCTGAAGGGCTTCGGGATGGACGGGCTGCACGTGGTGGGGGTGGCCAAGGGCGCGGATCGGCGCCCGGGCATGGAAACCCTGGTGTTGAGCGGGGTCGAGGGCCCTTCTATACTGCCTGCGCACTCCAGTGCACTGCACCTGATCCAGCAGATTCGTGACGAGGCCCATCGCTTTGCGATCACGGGGCACAGGGCCCGGCGTGCGAAGGCCCGCCGGGAGTCGCGTCTGGAGGGCATCCCGGGGCTGGGCCCGAAGCGCAGGGCCGCGCTGCTGAACCACTTCGGCGGAATGCAGGGCATCGCGCGTGCCGGTCCGGAGGAAATCGCGAAGGTTCCGGGCATCAGCCGGGGCCTGGCCCGGGCGATCTACGAGGGTTTTCACGAGAGCTGAGATGCTACGCAAACTGCCCACCTGGCTGACCTGGTCGCGCATCGCCCTGATCCCGTTGATGGTCGTGCTGTTCTATGCGCTGCCCGTGCCCTGGGGCGGGATCGTCGCGGCGCTGATCTTCGCGCTGGCCGGCCTCACCGACTGGCTGGACGGCTACCTCGCGCGGCGCCTCGACGTGACATCGCCCTTTGGCGCCTTCCTGGATCCGGTGGCCGACAAGCTGATCGTGGCGGCGGCCCTCGTGCTCGTGGTCGACACGTCCAGCGCTCTCGGCATCAGCGTTGCCGCGATCGTGATTATCGGGCGCGAGATCGCCATTTCGGCGCTGCGCGAGTGGATGGCGGAGGTGGGCAAACGGGCGCGTGTCGCGGTGTCTTCGATCGGCAAGGTGAAGACCACCGCGCAGATGGTGTCGATCTTCCTGCTGCTGTGGGCGGTTCCGCTCGGTCCGCTTCCTGTATTCGTTATCGGTGAGTGGCTGCTCTACCTCGCCGCGGTGCTCACGCTTGTTTCCATGGTGCAGTACATGCTCGCCGCCCGACGGGTGGCCTGAGCGGAGCGGGCTCAGGCGCCCGCTCGACCCAGCCGCTCGCGCAGTTCCGCCTCCAGCGCGTCCCGCGCGGGGCGGCCCTGCTCGAAGATGTCTTCGAAGCGATAGAACTCCAGCACCCGCACGCCCTCGATTTCTGGCCGAACCATGATGTCCGGCTCCAGCCGCTTCAGCTTCTCCGAAAGGATCGAGTTCTGCATGATCTGGAAGGTGTTGAAGATATTCTCGAGCGACGACGGTTCCTCATTGTCCGCGTCCGGGGTTCGGGTGCCCAGCACATCGACCGCGATGATGAGGTCGCAGTCGTCGAGCAGGTCGAACGGCACGGGGTTGGTGAGGCCGCCGTCGACCAGCAGCCGATCCTGATAGCTGATCGGTTTGAACAGGCCGGGAACGGCCATGCTGGCCTGGACGGGGGTCCAGAGATCCCCGCTGTCAAAGACCACCGTCTCGCGGCTCCAGAAGTCGGTCGCCACCACCCGGAGCGGGATCGCGAGTTCCTCGAAGCGGGTCACCCCGGCCGTTTCCTGCAGGAAATCGACGAAGGCGTCCGAACGGATCACACCGCCTGGTGCCGCACCGGGCTCGATGAAGCGCAGCCAGCGGGTCAGCTCCCGCGAGAGGAGGGCCTCCAGCCAGCCCTCGTCGCTGGACTTGGTGATCCGGTCGATCGCGTCGTGGATGTCGCTGGCGGAAAGGCCCGCCGCGTAGAGCGAGCCCATGACCGCCCCGATGCTCGCGCCCGAGATCCGGTGCGGCCGCAGGCCCAGCGCGTCGAGCACTTCGAACACCTGCACGTGGGCGAGCCCGCGTGCCCCGCCACTACCCAGCGCAAGACCAATCCTGGGTTCCTTCGAGCCGTCATTCGCCGCTGCAGACCCCACCAGCGGGGCGAGCGCCCCGGCCAGCAGCGCGGCCAACGTGCGCCGCCGACTCCAGTTGCTGTTGTTCATGGCCTTCACCCTGTCTTGTCTGACGATAGGACTTTCCCTCCCTCGCTTGCCGGGGGAAGTCTGGGTTAGCCTTTCCGGGCCCCCCGGCCCGTCTCCCGCACGCGAACGAGCGAAGAGCTGCGACATTTACGTTAACGACGACGGGATGATACCGCCTGCCAATCAGCCACGCCGCGTC
>SL_8KL_010_SEDDRAFT_10003546_pt1 | contig 12841 bp, 10 predicted proteins | sample SodLakKL_010_SED_4_FD_11160 | JGI IMG/M metagenome (IMG submission 11160) | reverse complement strand
CAAGTCCTGACGGCTGATAAAATCATTTCTGACTAACCCGTAGCCGCCTATTATATTCTGATCCTTTAACATCAGGTACCAGCTTGGCAGAGTGTTGGTGGTTTTTATACTATTTTTTATACAATCGTCATATATTCTCCGATCAATTTTCCACCAGGCTGTAAAAGAGTCAACTGCTTTCTGCAGGTATTCCTGGTTAGTATTAATTCCTATAATTTTTTCATCAGCCATCTTAATCACTCTTTCCTGGGGGGCTCTATCCATGAGAATAATTAACTTTCGTCATAATCAACTTTATATGTTCAATCTAACCTGGAATATATCCTGCATGAATTCCTGAATAAAGCCTGCCCCGGTGAATGCTAATCGGTCTGCTCTTGATCATTTCCCTCCTTTCCACCTGCAGGGACAGCAGGTCAACCCTGCCATCCCGAAGTTGTAGGATTAGGCCATAAACTGCCGGCAGGTCGGTTAGTTCACCGGTTAAAAATGGGGCCAGCAACAGCATTAACTATTTGACCAGGGACACCGAAAGAGCCAAAAAGTCCTTTGTTGATATTGTGCTTGAACCTGAATTTGGGGGTTGGCTTTCATTATTTAAGGGAGAAGGTTACTTCCGTGCCCAGTACATCTATGAAGAAACCCATTACCCGGATGCGACGCTGCCCTTAGATTTCGAGGTATTTAAGGCCAACCCGGCAAGCTTGCGGATTGGTGCATATGAGGTTGATAGTGGCAGGATGCGCTACTTTACCAAAGAAGATATTAAAAATGTCCGGGACCTGGCGAGGATTGTCCGCTGCTCTTCGACACTGCCATTTTTTATGAGACCAACGACATTTCAGCAAAATGTTTATCTTGACGGTGGTCTAGGCGNGGGGCTTGCCCTGGATATTGCCAGAAAAGACGGTTTTAAGAAGTTTTTTGCTGTTTTAACCCGGCCCAGGGGTTTCAGGAAAGAACCTTTAAAAATTCCGAAGTTGATCAAACTATATTTTCGCAAAAGGCCGCATCTTGCGGAGGCACTTCTGAACTCCTATCAAATATATAACCGGATCCTTGAAGAGCTGGAACAGCTTGAAAGTGAGGGCAAAGCTTTCCTGGTTTGCCCGGAAGTGATGCCCGTATCCAGCATGGAAACCAGCTTTGTGAAGCTGGAGGAAAGCTACCGGTTGGGCTACCGGCAGGGGCAGCGGGATTTGCCCCGCTGGCAGGAATTCATAGACTTGAGTTAAAAGTATATCTGGTTAAACCGTTTGCATAAAACCGGCAGTTCCGAATTTTGTCAGACAAAGAAAATAATGATTAATCTTTTTCGGCCCCGGAATAAAAATACCCTTTTGTAAAGCACTTCCACATATAATTATCTCTAAATTACCTAATTTGACAATCAAAAAAAGAATTTGAATATTGTTAAGCTTTTTGGTTTGTGGTATAATTCTGTCAATTAATAGTGAAAAATTCTATTTATTGAGGGGGGAATGCCTAAAATTACAGATAGCTTAGCAAGCTGGTTCCACGTTCAAGATCATTAGGCACGAAAAGAGGAGGTTTGTTCATTGAAGAATAAGCTTTTACTGTTTGCAGTCATCTTATTGGCATTTGCGCTGGCAATTGGGATGATTGGTTGTGCTCCGGTGGATCCTGTCGAGGATGAGGAAGAAGAAGTAGTTACTCCTCCCGATGATGATGCGGAAGATGAAAATGATGTAGAGTTTGACGGTGAAATTAAGATCGCTGTGACTGGCCCCATGACCAATATCCAGGGCGAAATGATGTGGTGGGGTGCTGAAATGGCTGCGGACGAGATTAATGAGGCAGGTGGAGTAACCATTGGTGATGAGACTTACTCTGTTCACCTGATCCAGGTAGAAACAGATGAGATTATGGATCCGCTGGGTGCGGTATCGGCTGTGGAAAATGTTATTATTTCTGAAGATCCGGACTTTCTGATCGGCGGGTTTCGTACAGAGGCGGTTACTCCCTATACAGACCTGGTGGTAGTGGATTACCAGAAAATATTTGTAATATGCGGTGCGGCCACAAATGAGCTTCTGGAAGGTCGTATTGATGAAGACTACGATACCTGGAAATATCTCTTCCGGGTTACCCCGATTAAATCCACGGATCTGGTTACGGTAACCATCCTGATGCTCAATGACGTGGCGATGGCTGTACGCGAAGAACTGGGTATTGAACAGCCCAAGGTGGCTATTTTGGCAGAAGCGCTGGAATGGAACGAGGCCCTGGTTCAGATGGCCCCGCAGATTTTCCCGACTCTTGGCCTGGAGCATGTGGGAACTTTCAGGCCCTCTGCCACGGCTTCAGATGTAACAACTGAATTGCGCGGTGTTGAGGCATCGGGCGCTCATATCATCTACACTATTTTTTCCGGCCCGGTCGGCATTCCCTACGGCCGGCAGTGGGGTGAGCTTGAAATTCCGGCCGCATCCGTGGGCATTAACGTAGAGGCCCAGAAGTCTGGTTACTATCCGGCAACGGACGGATTCGGTGATTACGACTTCACCCTCAATACTTTTGCCCAGAATGCAGAAATCACTCCTGAAACAATTCCATTTATCGAGAAATTCGTCGATTTATACGGGCAGCTGCCCAACTACAACGCTGACACCTACACGGCAGTTTACGTTTTGACAGAAGCAGCCACACGGGCGGGAACACTTGATACAGATGCCGTTATAGCCGAGATGGAACAAACTGACCGAATCGGCGCCGCCGGCCGATTGGTATTCGATGAAAATCACGATGTTACCTGGGGTCCGGGTTACATTACTGCTGTAGGGATCCAGTGGCAGGACGGCGAACTCCTGGGAACCTGGCCTTATGAATGGTATCCTGACCCTGAAAACGCTCCCGACCTGGTAGTCGGTTACGAAGGCATGGTGCCTTATCAACTTCCGCCTCATGTTCTCGAGCAGTGGAGGGAGTAACATTATTAACAGTTTAGCGGCATATGCTGCAAATGTAACAGAAGCGGGGGGCCCCTTTACGGGGCTCCTCGGGTTGAAACATCAAACCCACTTTTTTATGAGAGGAATATGCCATGTTAAGTGATATTCTTGTTTACGGCTTAATGAACGGTGCAGTCTACGCCATGCTCGCCGTAGGGTTTTCCCTTATCTTTGGAGCCGCCAGGATCATCAACCTTGCCCATACCGCTTTTTTTATGGTAGCAGCATACGCAGTTTTTTACACGGGCACCTCTATGGCCCTGCACCCGGTAATAGCTATTCCGCTGTCAATTCTCATTGTTACCCTGGTTGGCGTTTTTGTTTACTACGTATTTATGGAGCCGATCAGGGAGCATGAAACAGCTGTGTTGATAATTACGGTAGCAGTAGCTCTAGTTTTCCAGGAGCTGATACTTATTATATTTGGCGGCCATTACCGTGGGGTTTCCAGTATTGTTTCCGGTTACATCAATCCGCTGGGTCTCCGTATATCATACCAGTACCTTCTGACCATAGGTGTGGTCAGCTTATCGCTGGTAGCAGTGTGGCTGGTGCTAATGAAAACCAGGCTTGGTGTAGCGATCCGCTCATCGGCCCAGGACCGTGAAATAGCAAATCTAATGGGCATGAATGTTGCCAACATTGCCGCCGCCACGATGGCTTTATCGGTGGGGCTGGCTGCAATAGCCGGTGTAATGGTTGCCCCCCTCTACACACTGGAGCCACATATGTGGCTCGACCCACTGGTGCTTGTCCTCGCTATAGTCATATTGGGCGGTCTGGGCAGTATCAAGGGCAGTTTTGTCGGTGCCCTGATCCTGGCATTTATTGAGGTTACCGTTGTTTTCACGATGCCGGGAGGGGCCTTTTTAAAAGTGGCAATTGCCTTGGCAATTATGCTGGTAATCCTTGTAGTCAGACCCGAAGGTCTCTTCGGAGTCTACCTGGAAGGGGAGCGATAACCTATGGCTGAAATAAAAATGGCCCTGCGCTACATCCGCAATGAAATACTGGTTCTGCCTACACGTGTTATCGGGGTGGTTTTTGTTATTGCATTGCTGCTGTTGCCTCTCCTGACCCAGGATATGTATATCCTTAGAATCCTGGCCATAGCGGCGATTTTTGCAATTTTTGCAGCCAGCTGGGATTTGCTTTCCGGTTTTGTCGGGCAGGTTAGCTTCGGTCATGCTCTTTTCTTTGGCGTTTCCGCTTATACCACTGCTCTTTTGAACTTACGCCTGGGTTGGCCTCCTTTTATAACCATTCCGATTGGGGCCCTGGCAGCTGTAGTGGTAGGCCTCCTGGTAGGTATCCCCTGCCTGCGCCTTAAAGGCCCTTACCTTGGCCTGGCTACCCTGGCCTTTCCAATCATGTTGATGGGAGTTATTTTTGTCTTTCCCGGTTTCTTCGGAGGCGAGCTCGGCATATCAGGAATTACACGCCTGGCTGCTCTTCGTATTCACGAGTACTATATCGCAGTCGTGCTTATGCTGGTGCTTTGTTTTATAATGTGGAAAATAACTGATTCCAAAATCGGCATAATATTTCATGCGATCAGGGAAGATGAAATTGCTGTTCGCGCTTCCGGTATAAATACTATCAAGTTTAAATTGCTTGCGTTCTGCTTAAGCGGTTTTTTTGCCGGTATTTCCGGCGGACTTTTCACTCACTTTCTGAGGATTGCCGGTCCCTCGATGCTGGCTGTCCTGATGTCTTTTCAGGCCATTATCTGGACTATATTTGGCGGCATAGCAACTATTTACGGAGCTGTTGCCGGGGTGTTCATACTTTACCCTACTCTGGAAATTTTAAGGGCGGCCGCTGAGTATCGCATGCTTATTTTTGCCTTGATTGTACTGCTTGTGCTGCGGGTTATGCCGGAAGGAATTACCACTTTTATCCGTGATAAAATTGAACGGGAATGCCCACGCTGTAAAGTGCGCAACGCGGTTACCAGAAAAGAATGCAGGGTCTGCTTTGCGGATATGCGCTAGAAGCGTCTTGCAGACAATGTAATATGTCAAAGCAAATGCCGGGGTTATATGCCCCGGCATATGTGTTTTAAGAAATCAGACCTTTTTATATCCCCTTTGAAACCTTATAGCCCGAGATATGACTGGCGCACTGTTTCATCTTTCATCAGCTCTTCGCTGGTCCCCTGGGTTATAATTTTGCCGTGCGAAAGAATATAATTGCGATCAGCCATGGCAAAGGTCATATTTACGTCTTGCTCTACCAATAAAATTGTCATTCCCGTAGCCTGGATCTCCTGGATCTTGTCAAAAACAAGTTGTTTGACCTGGGGAGCCAGGCCGGTGGAAGGTTCATCTATACAGAGCAGAAGTGGTTTTACCATCAGGGAACGGCCGATCGCCAGCATCTGCTGTTCTCCTCCCGAGAGAGTACCTGAAACCTGGGTGCCCCGCTCTTTAAGTACCGGAAATATGTTGTAAACTTCATCTAAAGTGTCCTGTACCTGCTTTTTATCCTTTACCAGGTACGCGCCGGCCATCAGGTTATCAAACACTGACATTTCGGTAAAGGGCCGTCGCCTTTCCGGGCAGTGTATCAGTCCCTTTTTGACTATATCGTGAGCAGGAAGATTATCGATCCGTTCACCGTTGAATTCAACGGATCCCTCGATAGTTATATCACCGTACCGTGTACCTCTCAGGGTTTCTCTTTCCCAGCGCACCAACCCGGTAATGGTGCGGATAAAAGTTGATTTACCGGCCCCGTTAGGTCCGACCAGGCTGACCAGTTCCCCGCTGTCCACACTGATGCTTACATCATTTAGAATTGTTGCCGTGTCGTATGAAATAGAAAGGTTTTTTACCTCCAGCAGCATCTAGCCCACCTCCTTGCCGATGTATGCTTCGATTACAAGCTCGTTATTAATGATTTCATCGGGTGTGCCGACTGCAATAACTTTGCCGAAATCCATAACTACAACCCGATCGACAATTTTCATCAGTTCCGAAAGCTTGTGTTCAATGATTATCATCGCGGCGCCCTCACTGTGCAGGCGGCCGAAACGCCCGCCCTTGTGCAGGCGGCGAACAGATTTGGCCATCAGTTCTGTTTCAGTGGGGGTTAGTCCTCCAAAGGGCTCGTCTAGTATGAGCAGTTCCGGTTCGGTGGCTATGGCACGGGCTACTTCCAGGCGTTTCAGGTCTCCCTGCGACAGACGTGAAGCCGGTTCCATGGCCAAATCGGATATTCCTGCAAACTCAAGGGCATCCATTGCCCTGGCTTCAACTTTCTTAACCCATTCTCCGCGCCTCGAAGTACGCGGCCCCAGGCAGGGCACCATTACGTTTGCTATAATCGGCAGGCGTCTAAAGGGGCGGGTAGTCTGAAAAGTGCCGGCGATGCCTGCTTTTACTACATCCCAGGTCCGCAAGTGGGTTATATCCCTCCCTCTTAAGCTGATCGAACCACTGTCGGGACGCAGGATGCTCATGATCAGGCGAACCAAAGTTGTTTTGCCGGCCCCATTCGGCCCGATCAGGCCGATCATTTCATCCCGAGCCACTTCAAAGCTAATATCGTTTATTGCTTTCAAACCACCAAAGCTTTTAGTCAGGTTTTTAACTTCGAAAAATGGAGTACTCAAATTTAGACCTCCTCTGAGAGCTCTTCTCTTAGTTCACGGCGTGAAATTTTTCCTACATCGGTTTTGGGAAGCTCTCCACGGAATTCAACTACTTTCGGGACCTTGTAGTGGGCCAGGTTTTCCTTACAGTAGTTAGCCATGTCTTCCTCTGATACTTTGCCGCGCGCTTCCGGGTTGAGGACTATATTGGCTTTAATATACTGGCCTACCTTGGGGTCAGGAACTCCAATCACACCGACTGCTTTAACCTGGGGATGTTTGAACAGTACTTCTTCGATTTCGCGGGCAAAAACAGAATAACCCTTGTACTTGATCAGGTCCTTGCAGCGATCGTAGAAAATAAAGTAACCATCCTCGTCCATCCTGACCAGGTCACCGGTTTTCATAAACCGCATCCCATCAACATCAAGAAAAATATTCTTGTTATCTTCATCGCGGTTCCAGTAGCCCTGCATCATGTTCGGGCCGTGAAGGATCATTTCACCGGTTTCACCTACAGGCAAAAACTCATTTGTATCCGGGTCTATTATAGCGGCGGTAACATTAGGCAGGGGTAGGCCAAAGGAGCCGGGCCTGCTACCGTCAAGGGGGTTGACATGACTGACTCCGCTTGTTTCGGTCATTCCGTATCCTTCAGTAATAGTACTGTTTGTCCGCCTTGTCCAGTCTTCCAGGGTGGTCTTGTGAAGAGTATCGGCTCCGCAGGTGATCATTTTCAGGCGTTTCCAGTTTACCCGGTCTGTTTTTTCATATTCCTTGAGATATTCAAAAAATGTAGGCACCCCGAAAAATGAACTGGCCTGGTACTTTTCCATTGAGTAAAGAATATCGTCAATATCAGGTGTAGTGAAAAGGATCATGGTGCCGCCGTCGAGTATAGTGCTTAGCATTACAACAACCTGTCCGTAAATATGGTAAAAGGGTAGGAAAGCCAGGACAACTTCTTTACCCTCTTCGAGGATAGGCCAGGCAGCTTTAATTTCCCTCTGGCAGGCAATCAGGTTGCGGTGGGTCAGCATAACTCCCTTGGGTTGGGCCGTTGTTCCACCCGTGTAAGGGAGGGAAGCAAGATCAACAGCGGGGTCAATATCCACAGCTGGCGGATTTGGGTTGGTCTTCTTGATCAGGTCTTTCATGCGGTAGAAACCGTCTTTTTCGTTAAGCCTGGGCAGGGGGACTTCCAGCTCACTGTATGCCTTGCGAAGGATACTCTTCCCAATCATGCGGCGAATGGTAGGCAGGTAATCGCTGACTCCGGTCAGAAAAATCCGGTCCAGCTTAAGCCCGGTTTTAGAAATATTATCATAGAGGATGTCCTGGCAGACCAGTGTCCGGGCGCCGCTGTCAGTAAGCTGATGCTTAACTTCGCTGCTGGTATAAACCGGACTGATTGGTGTAACTGTTGCCCCAACCTTTAAAATAGCGAAATAAGCAATTATGTACTGGGGGCTGTTTAGAAGATAAAGAGCAACCTTATCGCCCTTGCTGATGCCAAGTTCGGATAAGGCCGTGGCGAAACTGTTCACTTCGTCCTGCAGCTGCTTGAAACTGATTTTGCTGCCATAAAAAATAACCGCCGTTTGGTTGGCGTATTTTTGGGCAGACTCATCGAAAAGCTCGACTAGGTTCTTCTCCGGAATCTCAACTGTTGCCGTTACATCAGGGTGGTAACTCTGCAGCCATGGTTTTTCAAGGTATTTTTCTTTGTTTCCCACTATAGGTATAAGCCCTCCTCGTAATAGATTAATAGCTGTTAACTAATTAATTCTAATTATAATAAAAATTGCACAATTAAACAATATGAAAAATTATTTTATTTAAAAACCTTCTAAACATTAATAGTAGTAATCATTATTTAGGTAGGACTCATAAGGCAGGGGGGGACGTTTCATCTGTCATAAATTTGAACACTTACCAATATAGCATAACTTCTACATATTAATTAAGGCGGACACTATGGGGAAAAAAGGATACTTGGTTAATGAAAACATGATTTACCTCCTGAAGGAGGCATATAATCGCATCAGTTATTTTTAGCCATCTTTTTGCCTGTCTCTCATTGGTCTGCTGTTATCTGCCTAGGTCAACTTCACTAGTATTTTGATTGAGGAAGGTTTGTTGAGCCAGGATTTCGTCGAAGGGCGCCTGGCTAAAATGGCTTGGTTTTGCAATCGGCTGGTTCATCAGTACTGGAAGATAGATCTCGAAACACTCTACAAGATTCTGCAGAATAACCTGGTTGACTTAGAGCAGTTTATCAAAGAGAACAAAGAGCACTTTTTAAGCTGAGCGGAAATGGAATTTTTCAGCCAGGGAGTAGCAAAGGTAACACGGATGCATGAGAAATTTAGTCCTGTAAATATTATAAAGCTTATCACTTTTCATCTCCCGGCATCAGCACTTCAGTTACACTGTTTTTAACAGTCAACATTTTTTCCCGGTTTAAAGCCACAACTACAACTGCCACTATTATAAATAAAAGAAAATCCCACGGTTTACTATCAGGCCATATGGGATTATTGATCTGAAAGTGAAATAAAACGGCAATAATTAGACTCCCCCTGGATGAATTAAACCTTCAACTACTATAATTGCTTCTCTTTCCTGGTTTTCCATGAAGGACTCTCCTTCGAAGCATACTAAATAAAGCCCTACAGTATATTATTATTTCAAGTAGGTGCTGTCAATTGTGTGGAAACGCACGCTATGCTTTTAACTGGCAATGGGAAAGCGCTTCTTATAGGTAAGAGTTCTCCATAGCCATTCCATTGGTCCAAACCGGAACTTATTCATCCACAAACTGCTCCAGAAAACCTGCAGCAGGAAAATGGCAACAGTCAGCATTATTCCGTGGTAAACTGTTAGTTGTCCGTATAAACCAAATCCAAAACCATAAAAGATTATTACACAGATAATGGTCTGGGAAAGGTAATTAGTCAGGGCCATTTTGCCGGCCGATGCTACCGGGCTTAAGATTTTATTCCAGGTAGCACTTTGTGCTGCCAGCACAATAGTTGAAACATAGGCGGGGAAAATGAATAATGACGCAAGGTAGTTAATGCCACTTAACATGGACAGGTTAACCAAGGCATTGTCTGTAATTGCGCCGCTATCAAATAAAACCAGCAGAACCAGGAGCAAGCNGCCGATTAGAAAACCCCAGAAACGAACTTTCTTAAATAGTGGAATATGAGAAGGGATATCATTAAATATTCCCATTTTCCCTATATATAGACCACAGAGGAAAAATGCCAGAACCTGTGGAATCCAAAAAATTACACCAACAAGGATATATGGCGCTTCATTAACCAGCCTGTATAANACAAGNTCCANAAAACCTGCTTCTGTGTACATATAAGTGGCTTCGGCCAACATTTTATCGACCACTGCGTGGTACTTTTCATCGCCAATGATTTCTCCAATTCCTTTAAAAACAATCATCACCATGTTAAATATAAAGGAAAAAATGAAAAGGCCTATAATCCATTTTTTAATTGCCTGCAGGGGCTTATTACGAAATGCCAGCAGGATAAAGCCCACCAGGGCATAGTTAAAAAGGATATCACCTGACCAGAACAGGGTTATATGCAGGAGACCGAAAACCATGAGGGCGAAAAGGCGCCGGCGGTATAGAGGTTTTAATTCCAAACCCTTTTGCATGGTTCTATCCATGAAAATATAAAAACCGAGGCCAAAGAGAAAGGAAAAAATAGCATAAAAGTTNCCNGTAAAAAAGAGCTGAATAAAATAAGCGCTGACCCTTTCAATCCCTTCAGGATAATTTGAAGGTAGCCTGAGATCAAAAAACGGGGATTTAAATAAAGCCATGTTCACCATTAAAATCCCAAGTAAGGCTACGCCCCGGATCATATCTAGCTCATTTATTCTTTCTGCCGATTTTACGGGTGCAATTGCATTTTCTTGCATTTAGAATCACTCCAATTAAATTAATCTGACGCTTTCAGATCATTATAAATTATAATCACTTTTCTTAATAGCGGGAGAACCATTCCCAAATACTTTTTGACTCTGCAGATTCCACATCAACAACCTGGAATTGCTTACCTTCCGGTGAAGAAAGAACCCAGGCCCGCAATGTTTTTAAATCCTGCCTGCGCTGAAAGGGATTTACACTAACCTGTATGGCCTGGATGTTGCTTCGCATCGTCAGGACAGTATAGCGGTTAATAAAGCGGAACCTGAGGGCTAATTGGTTTTCCTCTATAAAGGTTCCACCTGCCCGGTAACGACTTAAACCCCAAAAAAAGGCTGGAATTAATAAGAAAAATGAGAGCCAACCGTAATCGTGAGGCAGCCACAGCATGGCTATAGATATTAACAATAACGGTGCCAGGGCCCTGAACAGATAGCGGCGCAAGGACCGTTGTGGCAGCGGTTTGAAGGATTCGGGCAGGCTGTATTCCGGTAAAACAGTTTTAAGAAATTCCGGCAGGCGCTTCTTATGCAGCAAGGGGAAAAGGATCGTNATATAATCTTGTTCCTTAGAACCTCCGCCGGCAACTTCAGCAGACAGGGCTACCCGGCCAATTGGTTGGCGCAGAAGTTCCTCCTGTACAACCAGGGCCTGTAACCTGTGCAGTTTAAGGGTTAGCTGTTTCTGTTCGATCAAACCCCACGTTACCTGTAACCGTTCTTCGTCGCGGCGGATTGTAAAATTAATATATTGAATTACATAGGCAGCCGTGGAGGTCAGCCACGAGAATAACAAAAGAACCAGGCCGACCAGAATTACTGTTATGAGGGCCGTTGAAGTGACTTGATCAATTAAAGTTTCCCAGAAATCTTCTGGGATAAAGGGAACAACCTGTGAAAATAATGCCGCCAAGATTGAAAAAAGCAGCAAAAAACGCCCCGAGGTTGCTCCGGCAATAAAGAGTTCAGGAATGGAAATGGTATACTCTTTAAAGGGTCGTTCGCCGGCCTCTTCTTCAGCTAAATTATCGTCTTTAGCTTCTTCGTCTATCTCTTGAGAAGTTGCTTTTCCCGGGCCTTCTAGGCTTTCTTTTATCTGCACAGCTTCTTCATATGCTACTGCGGCGAGATTAAATTCAGACTCTCCCCCTGCACCTGCCGTTTCTACCTGTAAGGATGCAAGGCCTAATAGCTGTTGAATAATACCCCTGCGGATATTAACTGTCTGCACTCTTTCCTGCTTGATTGAACGCTCATTTTTTATAATTACACCTGATTTGACATGCAGGTAACCGTCTTCAAAGCGGTACTTATAAAAATACCAGTTTAAAACCTGGTAACCGAAAGAAAAAACCAGGGAGCCTAAAGCGATTGTGACAATGATCAAGATTCTACGCGGATCGTCTGCACCAACATTTTGGAAAAAGACAACTGCCAGTGGCAGCATTATGTATACCGTGCCCCGGATTGCACCAAGGGGGATCATCACCGGGTGCTGCCTTTTCATATCATACATCCTCATCACTAACCCGGGCCAGGGCAGATATTTCACCCCGTAATTCAGCAGCTTTTTCCTGTGATAAAGCCGGTATCCTGTGATCAGAAGCGGCGGTGGAAATACGTAACGTGGCAAGGCCGAAAAACCGCATCACGGGGCCGTGTTCTGTATCTACATGTTGAATGCGAATCATAGGTATTAAAGTCCGCTTTATGATAATAATGCCATGTTGAATATCAATTTCCTGATCATGTATTTCGTAACGCCAGTAATACATTCTTAACTGTGGGATAATCACTGCTGCAAAAAGAGTGAAAATTACCGTGGTACCGACTGCGAGCCAGCCGAAAACCGGGGGCAAATCCAGTATAGTGTGTGCCAGGATCAGGTAAACTATAGGAATTAACATGATTGCCAAACCCCAGAAGAGCCCGCTAAAAAACCAGGCTTTCAGAGCTCTTCGATCAATTCTTTCCCGGGGGGCTTTATCCATGAGAGCACTTCCTTTCGTGATAATCAACTTTATATGTTCAAGCTAATCTGGGATATATCCTGCATGAATTCCAGAATAAAGCTTGCCCCGGTGAATACCAACTGGTCATTATCTCAAAGGGTCTCTTGAAACCTGATCAATTTCATTTATACCTAATAAATATGATGCCAATCCAACATCAGTAAAATAAAGCTTTGGCGATTTACTAAAATATTAAGGTTCAAAAATACACTGAGAATGCGAAAGGAACTGGGTAGCTGCCTCAATTGATTAAAGCGTGTTTGAGACATAATAGAAGTGCAACTGGCTTCGCTTGAGGGTTTTTGGCA
>SL_8KL_010_SEDDRAFT_10003545_pt1 | contig 12843 bp, 9 predicted proteins | sample SodLakKL_010_SED_4_FD_11160 | JGI IMG/M metagenome (IMG submission 11160) | reverse complement strand
TAAATTAGACAGTTATAAAAACGACTTGACAGTTTCCGCTATAAGAAAAGATAATTATTGGATTGAAAGTGGTTGGGATGGAGAATTAAAAGCGGCTAATATATTAGTCTATACATATACCAATCAAATTCAAAAAAACGGACAAGAGTATGAAGAATTATTTTATTTATTTGAAGAGCGAAAATATAACGAACAAGGCGAACCCGTTTGGAGATTAAACGTTAAGCGTGGCACAGGTCACGGTGTATCATTTAAGAATGTTGATATTCAAGAGGGAGAATGTGTATTTAGAGAATTACCGAAAAACATTAGAGGAAAACTTAAAAAAGATTATCCAAATTCTATGTTCGGTGAATGGGATACATTACCTTATAGAGATTTAGGTTGTTATTTAATTAAAGCAACCGAAGGTGTATCGTTTATGCCGTCTTTACCGTTTGGCGAAAGTTTATTATCAAATGCTATGGATATATTAATGTCATATGATTATTATTATTCTTTATTTAATACGGATTTGTATTTAGGACGTGGTAGAGTGTTAATGCCAAGCCATATGCAAAATCCACACGAACAATATGATTATGATGAACACTTTACAGGGTTAGACAGTTTTATGATTCAAATGATACCATATGTTAACCCAGAAAACCAAAAACCAACCCCCTTGCAATTTGATTTAAGAAGCGAAAATTGGGAAAGTATTAGAAATCATTTATTACAATCATTGGCTACTAAAATAGGTATTAGCGAAAGAAGTATTGCAACATACGTAGTACCAGCCGCTGAAAAGCCTACAGCCACTGAAATAAGTTCTGATGAAGACGCTACATCAGCGTTTGTCGAAGATAAAAGAGAAATGTTGCAAAATACATTAGATNTTATGTTAAGGTCTATATTAGATTATTATGATAAAAACATTGAAAGTGTTTATACTAAATTCACACAAGTAGGTTTAGGAAATATTAACAATCTAATTAATAGAGCGGTATCTTTAGAACAAAACGGATTAGCGGATAAAAGAACATTAATAGAAATGGTGTTCCCAGATAAAACGGATAAGCAAATTGAAGAAATGCTTTCGAAAATTAAAGAAGAAGAACAACAACGGAATCAAATACCAACCGATCAAGATACTATAGAAAAAAGAAACAATGATAATTTCAAAATGCAAAACACATTGAACCAAACAAAGGAATAAAAGGTGTCTACTCACACAAAGGTCGATGATACCGTTAGTGACGGTATGTGGCGACTTCGTGAGAATATTATAAATTATGGAGTGAAGCATGAAAGATTATAAAACAATTAACAAATTATATCGTAAAGTTGAGGATGAAAATATTAAGAAGAAATTAGAAAGTATTCTTGATGAACTTGACGAAAGCGATGATGAGACACAAGAAAAGGAAACCTCTCAAGAAGAGGAAGTTCAAGAAGAAATTGTGGAAAAAGAAGAAGAAAAGCCACAAGAAGAAGAAACGGTTAAAACAGAAAACGTTGAAAACGAAGCTGTGAATTTTGTGCCTAAAGATGAGTTTGATAAAGCAAAAACTATTATTGAAGCACAACAAAAACAATTGGATGAACTAAATAAAAAGTTTGAAAAAACCAAGCAAGTTGGAGCACAATCTCAACAAACGTATTCTGATGAAAATGATGAATACGGTTTTGATAATATTTTTAACAGTATAAAATCAAAGCCGCAATACAAAAAATAATTTATAAGGAGAAAAACATACTATGCCATTAACTGATATAACATTACCAAAAATAGACCAATACGCTGCGAAACGGGTGTTGGCTAATAGAATTATGAATAACGTAGTACAGTCTCAAATTTGGCGTGATGGTTTGGGTATTACTGAAGCGTTTAGTGATAACATTATGGCGGCTCAAGTTCGAATTGTTCGTCAAAACATGCCTGTACAAACAAGCCGTACACTTGGTGCTGGTACAGGATTTAACGATAGCCACTTTAATACTTTAGATCCAGAACAACCAATTACTTCGGAATATGAATTACCCCTTATTGAAATGTTTGATAGGAACATTGATATTGCTGATGTACTTGATGACATGATTCAAGTTGGAACACTTAATATTACGATGGAAACACTTGAAAAACGATTAGCACAAATTGTAAATGCTTATACATTGGCTATTAAAATTGCAGCCGCATTAACGTTTGATGCCGATCAAGGTGGCGGAGAATTAATTAGATTTAACCCGATTACCGATGCCTTTACACAAAGAATTGCTGAAGCACATCAAAAACTTGACGAAGGCGCAATAAATGACGGTATTGATACATTCCCGCAAGAAAACCGTATTGTCGTAACTAACACACAAGGTAAATATCAATTACTAACCGTTGAAAAATCGGTATTTAATGTAGGCGCAAGCCGTGCCGTTGAATTACTTGAAATCGGTTCAGCTGGTAAACTTCAACGTATGCCAGAAACTAATGTAACAGGATATTATGGAGAAATTTATAATACACCATTGCATATGGCAAGTAATATTATTTACCGTTTAGCAGAACATTATTTAGGATTACACGAGGGTGCGTTAAATGGTGTTATGGGTGTCGTATCAGCTTCCCAAGCAACCGCTCGTGGTATTGCCTTCCCTGATAGCGTTAAAATCATTGATAACCCAAGAGGTCAAGGCTTGCGCTTGCAACCCAAAACTCGTTGGGGCGTTAACACATTAATTAGCGAAGGAGAACGTTTAATCGTTCGTGAAGATTTCCACAACCCACTTGACGGTGATGAAGTTGACGCATTGACGGTTACAGGACCTGATAACATTGACCCGACGGATGTACCTGATAATTCAATATATCACTTTGTTGATAAAACTTGGAATTATAACTACTTTGTTGATGCCGACCTTGATGGTGATGGAACTGTTGTACCATCCCAGCTTGGTTTAACCAAAGAAGGAGAAAATGGATATTCAAACGTTCGTATTGACGTTGAAGTAGTTGAAAAACCTGGTGACGGAAGTATTCAAATCTTTTATGACGGGACTACAGGTGTTGACATTGTTGACGAAGGTTATCTCGGTTTAGCGGATGGTCAACCGATTGACGAAAAGGGCGCACCATATACCACGCCCATTGACTTAACTGTTCGTGCAGACCGTGTGGGTACTTACAGAGTTAAAATGGAACTCGTAGACAAAGGAAATTCAGACGAAGTATTAGCGACTAAAATTTTCACAATTTACGTACAAGAGTAATAGTATTTACCTTGAGGCGCAGTATTATCACCCGTACTGTGCCTCACATAAATATTATTACTATATAAAAGGAGGATTATAATGGAATATCCATATAGCGATAATCACATGAAATTCGACACTGATCGTCAACAATATGTATTAACGAAAGATTATGTATTAAACAATATTTATTTAGACGAACAAATTGAAACAGAATTAGAAAACAGTAATAAATTTAATCAATTATTAAGAGAAGTATCCGATGATGTTTACCTATATATTATGAGATATACAAGACAGGATATGAAACAAGTTAAAAAGTATATGTTAGCAAAATCGCCACAGTACAGAGATGTAGTGAAGCGTGCGTTGTTATATCAAACGAGATACGCTTTAAGGAGCGGTGCTATCGTTTTGAAAGACATGCACGGTGTTGACATAGAAAAAACGCGTTCTCTCGGTTTAGAGCAAATTAGAGGGGATGTAAGCATATCCGAACAAACAAGACAGGTTTTATTGGATGCAGGTTTACTTTATACGGGTAGGCTTAATGTTAGGATCAGTGATTGGTAATGAACTTAAAACAATTAATGCACGGAGAATATTTAACTGCAAGACTTTACAAGTATAACCACGATACTAATGAATATTATAATCCCGTAGTGTTCAAATATAAAACGTATGACGATACACAATATCGTGAAGCGAGAACACATCCACAAGCGGGGAACTTATCAAGTAAATTTAGTTTATCAATTAAAACCACCGCCAATATTGATGTAGAAGTAAAAGACAAAATCACATTGGATACTTATGATAAAAAAATGGAAGTAACAGGTGTTCAAAAATTATATGATGTACCGACTTCAATAGTTAATTTATTATTACCTAAAACGAAAGGAAACGTACCAACGATCATTCATCTTAATAAGGACGATGTTTAATGTTTACTAAATCCGAAAGCCAATTAATGTCTATGTGTATGAGAACGGCAAGGGTTTCCTCACCCTATTTAACAGGATTATTAAGACACGAGGGTATTATTTTAAGACCTACAGCAGACGGGTTCAAAATAATATGGGATGGTTCAAGGGTTTTCTATATTGGTTTTGTAAACGAGGGAATCAGAGGTAACGAACAAAACAAGGGCTTTATAGAAGAAAGCATTAGACAAATATTACAAGTTGTAACCGAATATTTTTCTGGGAAAAGCGACCAAACTTACGCAAGAGCAAGGTCGCAAAACGCTTCTTTATTAGAAAAAGAAAAATTTATGGATGATAATCATAGAAAAATGTTAAATTTTGATTTAAAAATGAATCAATTAAGATATAAGTATTCCGATATTGAGTTTAATGAGTATTTAGCAAAGTCAGGTGGTAGAAAATGAAAAACTATCAATTTTTATTAACAGAATTACTCGAACAATTAATTTTAGAATCCGAAGAGAACATTAGAAATAATCCAAGTGATAGGTTTAGTTACGAGTTTTCTTTGTATGACGTCAAAACACATTCTGACCTTGTTAAAGAAGTTCCCGTTGAGAACACGTACTTATTAAAAAGAAAACGCCTAATACCCGTCATTGTGTCAGATATAATCGGCGATTTTGCTAACTTAAGAGAGACGAAAATATTAGAGGGTAGTATGGTATTCCAAATGTTGATACCAACCGACAAAAACGACATTAACAATACAATGATTGAAGAAACCTTTCAAGGTGTATCAGAAACAATATATGATATGATAAATAATAATTTAGGTAAAGCGTTACCACTTGGAACTAAACAATATTGGGTTGGAGAAGATTATGAAATAACATTTAATGCAAACGAGCCCGTTTTAGTTGAAGAACTATCAATGAAATTCACTTATATTGATGGTGATGGAGATATACTTGTAGGTAACGAAATGAACTCATTTGGGTTTTCAATTTCTGACGGTATTTTAACCTTAAAACCCTTCGACACAGTGTTGGGTGTACTTACTGATGGTGAAGAATACGAACTACAAATCGAAAAAAATGTAAACAATGCCAAAATATTTTTAAATGGCGAAGAAATCCACGAAGAAATTGATGCGTATTCTACAATTAGTGATGTAAATGATTATAAGTTTAGTAATTTTATTGGAAAGCTTAATTATATTAGATTAAACGCAGACATATACGATATACTTGATTATGAGGGCGTTTTAGGAGAAGATTGGGATGTAACATTAGAGAACGTTGAAACGCTAACCACAGTGGGCTCATGCGGTGTTGCGACATTAGATTTTACATTACCCAACCCCATCGGTAATCAATTCACAATGGGGGAGGGTTTAAACTATCAAACCTTTTTAATGGACATTGCTTTTTCTGTTAGCGATAATGTATTTATGGGAAACCAAGTTAGACACTTTATTGATGATGTTGAAGTCTACCCTTTCACACGAAATCATGGTTTGGGTAGCGAAGCCGACATCGACCACAAAGTTAACGAAAGCACTTCAAAGGGTGTAATAACGTCAAATTCAATGTTAAAACAGTTTACACTACATTATAAACCCGAAAAGAAAATAATAGATTTAATTAAACACATTACTGATCCAGATATTTATCAAAATAAAGTTTTTAAACTAAAAGAAATATACCCGTTTTTCAAAAGGGAATATAATATTTTAATACAAGATGGTGGTGCTGAACCTTTGTGGAATTCACCATTAACTTATTCTATTGAAGTCATACTTGCTGACGATGTATTGTTGGAGGAAGAATAATGCAACGTGTTGGCGGTTCTAAATATGAATTAGTGATTAACACAGGCGATAGTGCGACTTCAACGCCACAAAAGGGCAAGGCGGGGAGAAAGCCTTTTATTCGTGGTAAGTTAGGCGAAAACACTATGAAATTCAATTTTAAGTCAATGGCTAAAATTGGTTTAGGAATAAGACAATCGAGAATGGTTAATGAAATGGTTGGCGCTTATTCTGGTGATAGGTTGAGACAAAGAAGAGTTAATATGCAAATGCAATATGCTACATACGCCATTGGGGTAGCAAAGTTCGGTGTTTTTGGGGTTGCTTATGCGGCAGGGGATTTAGGATATAGAACCGTTATGCACTCTATAGAAAACCAAAAAAAGTCAAGAGAAGCACGACACATGCGTGATATTAGTGGTATTGCCGCACGCTCTCAAGGTAGAAATGACGGGTCAAAACTTTAAGGCGGTGTTTTCGTGGAAAATAATAATTTAATAAAAGTAAAAATTGACGGGGTCGACATTTCTTCTAAAGTTGTTATTGGTTCTTCTTTTCACGAAAAAATTAATTACGATTTAGACGAAGGTCAATTTACAATAAAATTTGTGGGTAGAGAAAAACCTTATGAAATGTGGTCGAAAGTAGACATTACCACACCAAGTGACGAAATTATAGTTTCTGGTCGATTAAGCCATGATATTGTTCAATTAGTAAGCAAAAAACCCTTGTTGTATACACACGAAATTGGGATAACAGAACACACTAAAATATTAGAAAAATATTGGATAAGTGGCAAAACATTTACACAACCTTTGAGGGGTGTGGAGGGAACTTATACACTTTTAGATGTTGTCGAAATACTTCGTGACACGGTTCAATTAAGAAGGACGGTAGATGTTAACGTTGGTTCAAAAAGAGCGTTTTATATACCTGACGAAACAGCCAACCTTTTATCCCAATATATTGCACCCGAATTAACCTTTAAAGAAATGACATTAAGGGAATGTATAGACGAAACGTTATCATTTATAGACAGCAAATGCCGATTAGACAGGGATAAAAATTTAATAATTGATTTCTTTAATTTTAAAAATAATAAATTTGAAGGAATTAGAACAACCAAGATAAGTAGAGAACAAAACATTAACGAGTATTCTACAAAGTTAGTTTCTAATATTATGAACGCCGTTCCCAATAAAAGAAGAACGGAGTTTGATATTGAGGGTAACGAAATTTTTCCGTCAAGCGGCATGTACACAACCCTTCGTGGTAGAGAGTTCGTTTTTTCTCCTGACACATCAATGATACCAACGCCAAACCCAATTTATAAAGTAAATCAAGTTTTAGTGTTATCCAATATAGAAATAACTAAAAAACCAACAATAGCCGACCCAGAAGAGACTATATTTGAAGGTTATAAAGATTATTCAATAGATCGTATTATCGAAAAAGAATTATATGATACATTTGATGTTGTGACGTCACCAAACCTTGAACTCGAAAATGAAACCCAACAAACCTATTTATTTTATGAATACGGAAAACCCAATATTATAACTTCAGAAACATATGGTGTTTTTGATGCCGCTGATGTTTTAAGTAACGTTTTGCTTCTTGGGGCGGTTAAAAGTTTAAGGGGAGAAACCTTTAGTGGTGAAACTTTACCTCCTGACATGGACAAACCGACATTCGTTAAGGATGGCGTTACATGGAAAATAGAATTGGTTGGTTATAGTATGACAGAGCCATTTACTTATGCTAAATTTAGAGTTCAATATTTAAGCATACCAACCGATATTAGAATTGAAATCGACAGAGAAGACACAAGTGAAATTAATAAATATACCGAAATGATGACAAATCAAAAATCAAGAATCGTTGATAGTGAAAGTTTTACCGATAACATGTTGTTTACACTTAATAAAAAAGGGTTAAGCGACATGGAATTATCTCACAAAACAAAAAAATATAGCGACAGTTTGAACATTGGTGATTACACAGAAGATGGTTTTATAATTACTGAAAAAGAAACTATATTTTTGAAAGACCATTTTAGATTTTTATATAAACTAAATAAAAATTTCAATAAAACTTCTTTGTTCGTTGGTCTTAATGCACAAGTTCGTCAATGGGATATAGGCGAAAGCGGAAGAACTCTCGAAAGAGATGTTGTATATAAAGAGTTTATTAATATAAGCGCAGAAGACGAACAAAGGGAAACTATTAAAAACTTTAATTTTATGGATGGCAATTGGGCTCACGAACAATTAGGTAGAACGTTTATTCCCGATGAAGAACCTTTGCCAAAAGTTATTGAAAACTTTGTTTTTCAAACGTTTAAAAACGATACATTAGTAAATAGAGAAATGGACAATAATTTTAATGCCATTGTTTTACCACCGCAAAAACATTACGGTGGCAATAGTGTTATGTTAGGGTTTAGATTCAAAGATAATATATCGGTTGGGCAAACAATAGAAACAGAAAAACCCAATATATTGCCAATAGAACAAAGAGTTAACGAGGAAATAAGGTATGCCGATTTTCAAGGTCGATTTGATTATATTAATTTTGAATTATATCACAGTAATCCTGATATTAATTATACAAATTTAGTTGAAGGAAATAGATTTGGAAGAAGATACCCGTTAGTAGACAAAACGGTTTTCCCTATTGAAAAAAAGATTGGCAATGCTTCTTATTATATTAAAAAGGATAATAGGGAAGTATTAAAATTTAATTTTATTTATCAATTCACAGCACAGAATAAAGATTTAATTATTGGCAAATATTTAATAGCAAGAAATTATTTATTTTCAAGGGTTGGTATTAGCCCGATCATACCACACACTGATCCGAATCCAACGATGTTTAAAATTAGATTTTATGAAAATTACGTATTTTCTAAATCGGATAACGAAATAGCTCCCGATGGTGATTTAGAACTTGACTTGGATTGTTCTTATAGTGATGGCGTGTTAACAATTAATAACAATGCAATTTTTGCGCAAACGGTTGTTTCTTGGGCTATAGTTAGTGAATTTGGTGATTTAGTTATTGCACACAACGGTCAAGGTGGTAAATATATTCATTTTGATTTAGAACTATCACAAAAAGGTGTTCAAGACATTGAAGAAATAGTATCGTATTCACTCACGATTACAGAAAATATTAGTTTACAAACCGATATAACGGCACAATCAGTACAAGGGGTTTCATACAACACAATGATAACAGAAGATTTAAGTGTAACAACCGATATAACGGCAAATTCATATAAAATCAACGAATATAATACTTCAATAGAAGAAGATGTATCTATTAATATAGATATTGATGCATATTCTTTACAATATTTTGAATAAAAAATTAAAGGAGAAAAAAAGATGAACATAACAGGTACGGGTAAAGGAGCTTTTTTTACATCGGACATGAGGAATACAATTAAAAAGATTGATTTAGAAATGGCGGGCATGGTTAACCCAAGTGTAGAATTTATTGGGGAGGGGTTTGAATACGACAGTGCAAACCAAGTTTTTAGGTTAAAGGAAGACGTTAAACCAATCACAATTGAAGTTACAGGAGTACCAGAGGGACAAACCATAACGGTTCAAAATATTAGGTTTTTAGATAACGCCGACAACCTCTTATTTTCAAAAGATGTAACATCAGAAGAGTATGTATATGAACAAGCTGGCGGAGAATTAATAATTGATGATATTTTAATAGGTATTGATTGATATGAAAAAACAAAAAATCAAACCCAATATTAAAATTAAGATTAGGTATGAACCGAATAATAAGAAGTAAGGAGTGATTTTATGATTGATATAACTACTGTTTATATGAAGGGCGGTAAGATATTACACGTTGAGTATGGTAAACTTAATCGTGGTAATAAATCTACCAATGTTATTCAAGTAGCGACACCACACCCAATTAACACAAATACACTCATTAGGTTTAGATTACCAAATGGTGTGTTTACTCAAAGTGGTGTTATGAAGCACGATACTAATCAAACTAAAAAAATTACACAAGAATTATACAGTTTGTTTGAGGAAAGCGAATTTGCGGGCGAGGTATTAAGTGGTAATGAGGTAGGGGAACATTGGAGTGTTTGGACTTATTTAATTCCTTCTTCCGTTCTTTCAGTTGTAGGTAGATTATTTAAAGATACAGCAGACACATTAAAGGGAAGCTTTACGTTCCATTTTAGTGATAACACAAAATTAATTGGTGAATTATTTGAATTATCTACATACCCAACCGTTCAATTTGAAACCGCTGAAGAACTCGCTGATGGCGAAAGTTTATTGGATCAATTGGAAGAATATTATCAAGAAAAATTAGAATTTTTATACGAAAACTTTTTGGCGAGGGATGGAACGAACGAGTGGGAAGTTGACAGTTCTCCATTAAACATGAACAACAATGACATACTTAACATAGACACATTACAAAGCGATAAAATTGATGTGAACGAGTTTTTAAGTAATGTTGACTTTAATAACAACAATATAGAAAACATTAATTTATTGACTGTTGCAAGTTTGGTTTTGGACGAAAAAGACCTCGAGACTTGGTTAAATGAGAAATTAGATAAAAATGGCGACACCATGACAGGCGATTTAAACATGGGTAATAATGATATTAATAATATTAAAATAATAAACGCAACAAGTGCAGATATAGGAACGTTAACTGCCGATGACATTGTGCTTGATGGCGTTGATATGAACACTTTATTAGCATTAAGATTATTAAAAGACTTCAGTCAATATGGTTTAAAAACTAATTTATCAAATGACGATATATTAGCAATAAACGATTCACAAGATGGTAATAATACTAAACACACTACATTTTCAAATATGATTTCGTTTATTCAATCAGAATTATCACAATTTGAATTTATTAAGGTTGCAGACATGGAAGAACTTGAAGCTATTGCAAATCCGAAACCAAACGCAATTTATTTAGTTCCTTTAGATGAACCTGAACAAGGTAACCTAAAAGAAGAATGGATTTGGCTTCCACAGTCTGAACAATGGGAACTTATCGGGACTACCGAAATTGACTTAAGCGACTACATAACGGAAAGTGAAATTGAAGCACTGTTGTTAGGAAACATTGGAAACCGTGAATATACCGAACAAAACGTAGTGACAAACGATGAAACAATCACGTTAAGCGTTGACGCTTTAGACATTGAAGTTGGACGATTAGAAACGGATAAAGTCGACAAAGTCGAAGGAAAAGAATTAAGCGATAATAATTATACCGATGACGATGTTAATCAATCTACTTGGAGTAAAAACATTATGTCTTCGGGTAGATTATATGGCGGTGTAATAACCGAAGGTGATGTAGCGGCAGCCACCGAAAACGCTACTGTATCCGTTAGTGCGGGTGGCGGAGTAGTTAAAGACTCTATATCTGGCATTGAAGAAGAACCAACCGCTATTGATGACGGTCAAGGTTCAACGGGTCAAAAGGTTACATGGCTTCAACAAGATGTCGAACTTGTACCCAACGCTTATAATTATATTTATTATGACCCTATTTCCGAAACAATGAAAACAACAGTAACATTTGATGATATTAACTTTACATCAGAGTTCACTGTTGGTCGTATTTATTATACACGCACAGGAACAGCGGGTGCATACAATCACGATTTAGCGATTAGGTTATGTGGGACAAATCTTTGGAACTTTGATAGAAGGGTTCAATACTTTGGAGAAAAAGTATTCCCTGTTATTAGAGCTGAGGGTTTAATTCCAACGGGTCTTGCCAACCGATATATTGAAGTGTCGGAAGGTTTATTGATTGCTGAACTTGTTAACCCATTTAGGGTAGCGGGTATCGACACATCAGCGACTGACGACTTTACATCGTGGTACGGAAGCACATCAGAAGGTTATACAAAAATAGAAAATGAAACACAAATTGATAATGGAAATTATTGGAATGGTACTGAATTAACAGCACTCGGTACTAATAGTTATACGGCACATTGGTTATATGCTGTGCATGACGATACGTATCACATGGTGTATGGTCATACATCGGGCAATTTATCAACAGCCCAAAATGCACAAGTACCTGCAGAGATTCCACCTTTGCTTCAAGCGTACGGAACATTGATTGCAAAACTAATTGTTAGACAAAATGAAAATGACTTTATTGATGTTCAAACACCAATAGAAACAGCGTTTCAAACCGAAAGTGTTTCACTACATAATGATTTATCGGGTAGAAGCGAAAGTGATGCACATCCCATTAGTTCCATCACGGGTCTTGCTGAAGCATTAGAACAAGCGTTGCAAATCAACATTGAAACGGTTGGTTATGATAGTATAAACGAACAACCCGATGTAGCCGAACCAGATCCTGACACATTATACATCGTTGATGTTGAAGGCACGCCAACATTCTTTGTTTGGAATTCCGAGCTTGAAGTATGGGGAGACCCCGTACCTATTAACATAGATTTAACAGATTATTTAATTGCGGAAAATCTTGGTACATTTACGAATCCACCAGACCTTTGGGAACACATTGCGAACGAACAAATACCAACGGGTTATTATCGTTTTCAAATAGGTGACTCAAAATTATTTTCAATATTATATAACGATGAAGAAAACAATATATTCAATATTAATATTATTGACGCTGAATTCGTTACATTTTTCAAAGTCGATTATAATGACTTAAATAATATTCAAGAGATAGAAAGAAAACGATCGTTATACGATGATTTTAATCTGTACTCCGAAAAAAGCGGTACGCTTCATGAAAATGATTTATTCGCTATAAACGATGGTGATGATTTTGATGATCCAAAGAAAATTAAATTATCAACGCTCG
>SL_8KL_010_SEDDRAFT_10003544_pt1 | contig 12845 bp, 11 predicted proteins | sample SodLakKL_010_SED_4_FD_11160 | JGI IMG/M metagenome (IMG submission 11160) | reverse complement strand
AAGCCTTGCTTAACTTCAATCCTCAACTCATAATTCCAGAATTGTACATGGTGGCTTTGCTGGCGGTTTTATTCGTCCAGAGCATAAGCGACAGCCTTAAGGACAAGATCCAGTGGGTTCCTTTTGCCGCCTTGCTTGGTGCGGTCCTGGCCTTCTTTTCCCCTACGGGCGTGGAGTACATGTTTTATGAATCATACCGCATCGACGGCTTGTCTCAGTTTTTCAAAACCATAATCTTCCTGGGCCTGGCCATCTGCGCCGCCAATGCACTGCGGGTTGGATCCCTGGGAAAAGCCAACAGGGCGGACTACTTTTTCTTCATGTACATAAGTGCCTTCGGCCTGCTTCTTTTATCCAGCACGGTAGAGCTGTTTACAATCTACATCTCTCTGGAACTGGCCTCCTTTGCCCTGTATATTCTGCTACCATTCAGAAACAAGGATCCAAGAGCAGTTGAAGCGGCCATCAAGTATGTGCTCTTCGGGGCCGTGGCCACTGCCATAGGACTCTACGGCATATCCTACATATTGGCAGCCCAGCACACCACTTACATCAATGAACTGCTGACTCTGGACTGGTCTTTTGCCAATCAGCCCATGGCCCTCATCGGGCTGACCATGTTCCTGCTGGCCTTTCTGTACAAGCTGGCCCTGTTTCCCTTCCATTTCTGGGCCCCGGATGTATATCAGGGAGCAAGCAACGAGACTGCGGCCTTTGCCGCCACTCTGCCCAAGGTAGGGGCCATTGTCATCATGGTCCGGCTCATGGCCTTTAATCCCGGCATGGAAGTAAAGACCATCCTGGCTATTTTCGCTGCTATCTCCATGACTTTCGGTAATCTGGTTGCCCTTGTTCAAAAGGATGTCAAAAGGCTTCTGGGGTACTCAAGCGTTGCCCACGCAGGATTTATCATTATGGGTCTTGTGGCCGGAGGGGCATACGGCCTGGCTGCGGCATCGTATTATGCCCTGGTATACATGGTCATGAATCTGACCCTGTTCTGGATTATCACCCGCATTTCCCATGACGGCAGAAACGTATATATAAGCGATCTGCGCGGGCTGTACTCCAGTTCGCCTATACTGGCCTTTGTCCTGGCTGTCTCAGCCTTTGCCCTGGTGGGACTGCCTCCAACGGCTGGATTTATAGGCAAGCTCTTTCTGTTCAACTCCGCCTGGGATGCAGGTTTCTACTGGCTGGTCATTGTTGCGGTAATCAACACAGCTATTGCTATCTTTTACTACCTGAACCTGGTACGCCATGCTTATACCCTGGACGAGGTGGTGCCATCCAGGATCACGCTCAGTCCGGTCGGGGCATCCATAGCTGTAATACTGGCCCTGGGTGTTCTTTACCTGGGTGTCATGCCCCAGAATATATTCGACTTCCTGGTCCAGGCCAGCCAGGGAATTTTGTCCTGATAACCATCTGCTGACAGAAATATTAGAAGCCCTGTATTGTTTGAATGCAGGGCTTTTTTAATTCAGCACTTTAACTTTTCGCCGCAGTGAAGATTTATCGGGGCCCGTATGGGTATTATGGGGAGAAGATTAAAGCAGGGTATTTTGGGCTTGATTTCACCATAAGCAAGGCCTATGTTTTCAGCTTAGCGTTCAGGGACGGTTTAACGGCTAATAGTTACTGTAAATCAAGGAAAATACTATATGCTTCCTCAGGAAATTGAACAAAAGAGCATGGAGATCATAGCCTCGGAAGCCGGCAGCCATGCCTTTCCTCCAGATCAGTGGGCAGTGGTGTCCAGGATGATCCATACCAGCGCTGATTTTGAGTATATGCAAAGCGTCCGCTTTCATCCCCGGGCTGTTCAGTCCGGCCTGGAGGTCATCAGGGCCGGGAGGACGATTGTCACTGATACCAATATGGTCCTGGCCGGCCTGCGCAAAAAGGATCTTGCCAGGCTGGGGTGCCGGGCAGTGTGCTACATGGATGACCCGGAAGCGGCCCGCCTGGCCTTGGAAAAAGGTACAACCAGAGCCGAAATTGCAGTGGACATGGCCCTGGATGAAATGCAGGGGGGTATTTACGTGGTGGGCAATGCACCTACTGCGCTTTTGCGTCTGATTTTGCTGATCCGTGAAGGAAAGGCCATGCCGGCGCTGGTGGTGGGACTGCCGGTGGGATTTGTCAATGCAGCCGAGTCCAAGGATGAGCTTGCAGGACTGGACATTCCCTTTATTACCAACGATGGACGCAAGGGCGGCTCCAACGTTGCCGCGGCCGTGGTCAACAGCCTGGTGATCAGGGCCGGCTCAAATCAGTTTTAAATTTTAGCCGTACTTTGTTTTTGCATTTTTTATGCCGGGTTTGCCGGTCCTATCAGCATTAGCTTTCCACAATCTGCCGGACAATCATGAGTAGAAAGAAAGCGCACCGCCTGCGGAGCGGATTCACAACTGGCACTGCTGCGGCGGCTGCGGCCCAGGCTGCGGCCGGTCTGCTGCTGCAGGGGAAATGCCCCGTACAGGTCCGGGTGCGGCTGCTTACCGGAGATGATCTGGAAATCCCGGTGCATGCCTGCGGGATAGATTGCAAGGATTCTGCCTGGTGCTCAGTAATCAAGGATGCAGGTGATGATCCGGATGTGACCAACAAAGCCGAGATCGGGGCCAGGGTGAGCAGACTGGAAAACACGGATGAAATATCCATCTTTGCCGGTGAGGGAGTTGGCCGCATCACCAAGCCCGGCCTGGAGCTTGCCCCGGGAGAGCCGGCCATCAATCCCGGCCCCAGGCGCATGATCCGGGAAAGCCTGGAAAAAGTGCTTCAAGAGACGGGTGTTCAGCATGGCTTGCAGGTGGAGGTCTTTGTTCCCCGGGGCAAAGAAATAGCCAGAAGAACACTGAACCACAGACTGGGCATAATCGGCGGCATTTCCATCCTGGGCACTACCGGAGTGGTCCGGCCCATGTCCCATGCAGCCTACATAGCCACAATTGATTCAGCTCTTTCAGTGGCCCGGGCCTGCGGTCTGGACAGGGTGGTGTGCACCACGGGCCGGAGATCGGAGCGCTTTGCCCAGGGTCTTTTCCCGGACCTGGCAGAGGAAGGCTTTGTCCAGACCGGGGATTACTTCGCAGAGAGTATGAAGCGGGCCAAACGTAAAGGACACAAAGAAGTCTTCCTGGTGGTATTTTTCGGCAAGGCGGTGAAGATGGCCCGGGGCGCGCCCCATACCCATGCAGCCCGGTCCAGCCTGGCCCTGGAGGATCTGGGCCGGATGGTGCTGGAGGTATGCAGTGCTGCAGAACTGGCCGCAAGGGTGGCTAAGGCCAATACGGCCAGGGAGGCTTTTTTTATGCTCCAGGATGAGTGCCCGGAAATTTTTGAGTGGGTTGTCAGGCTTATGGCTGAAAAGGCCCAGTCTTTTGCAGAAAACGGGGTAAATGTGCGGGCGGTTCTCCTGGACTATGAAGGCCGGGTAATAGCGGACAGCAGAGGCGCACTGAAGCAGATGAGAACCCCGGAGATGGCATGACCCTTTTTATTGCCGCACTGCTTGGAGTCATACAGGGTATATTCATGTTTTTGCCGGTGAGTTCCACGGCTCACCTGGTACTTGCCCAGCACTGGCTTATCCGCCATGATCATCCACTTCCCGCTCCGGACTCACCGGAAATGATTCTCTTTGATCTGGTGGTGCATGTAGGCACCCTTGTTTCCATTATAGTAGTTTTCTGGTCCAGCCTGAAGGTCTTCTGCACCAAATGCGTGCGGCAATCTCTGGCCTGGGCCGGAAAAGGGGAAATTGAGACTTCTTATCTTTACCCCCGCCTTTTTTTACTGGGCATGTTTTCCGTTCTATGCACCGGAGTGCTGGGGCTGTCCTTTAAGGCCGCCTTTGAACATATATTCGCCACCCCGTACATGGTTGGTGTAACCCTGATTTTCACCGGTGTTCTGTTGTGGTGGACTGACCGCCTGAAACCCAGGCGAAGGGGTCTGAAAAAGATCAACGCCGGCGTGGCCGCGGTCGTAGGCCTGGCTCAGGGAATGGCACTGATGCCCGGTCTTTCGCGCAGCGCCATGACCATCGTCTTTGCCCTGTTCACCGGGCTCAAGAGGCGCTGGGCCGCGGAGTACAGCTTCTTCCTGGCTATTCCCACCATATGTGCGGCAACACTGCTGCAGGGAGTGGAGGTCGTAAGTTTTGGAGGGCTGGGTGAAGTTAGTCCGGCAGCTCTGATTATGGGGTTTGTGGTGGCCGCCCTGGTGGGAATTGTTTCCCTGAAGCTGGTGGTCTATTTTCTTTACCGGGCCAGGCTCAAGGTATTTTCCTTTTATGTCTGGCTTCTGGCTGCGGCCATCCTCACCGGCCTGCTGGACCTGTCCATTTAGGGTTTTGCAAATATGGAAGAAGCCATAGCCGCTTTTGGCCAGAACTACTGGCTGATATTCATATCCAGCCTTTTTCTGGCTCCGGAGGCTGTACTTTTTGTCACTGCAGCCATGGCGGATCAGCCTCTGCTGACTGTATCCTTGATCATAGTGCTGGTAAGTATCGGGGGAAGCATCGGTTCTGTGTGCATATATTTTCTGTCCATGCTCCTGGGCCGGGAGAGACTTTTTTATCTGGCTGGGAGAGCGCAGCGGTACTATCTTATTAAAGTTGACGACCTGGAACAGGTATTTATTTTTTTTGAAAACAAAGGACACTGGGTGGTATTTTTCGGACGTATGGCCCCCACCATCAGAAGCCTGGTGTCCATCCCGCCGGGGATCATCCGCATGCCCTTCAGACGGTTTCTGGTGTATACCTTTATGGGCACCTTTGTCTGGAATGTTTTTGTCGGGTATGTTTTTTATTTCTTCTGGATGCACGCCGAGGCTATAAACAAACTGCTCGGTGTATACGCAGCCATATGCTTAGGTGCGGTCATCCTCTTCGTATTCTGGCTGGTGGCCAGAAATATAGTCAAAAGGATGATGAGCAGCTAAGGCACCTGCAGGTCAATATTGTTCTTCAGGGTTGCGGCCATATCTTTTTCAAGCCTGGTCAGTATCCTGGTCAAAGCCTTGTTCAGACCCTGGACCACGTGCTCTGCTCCTGAACCGTTCAGGGTGACCCGTTCCTGGTATGTGCGGTGCATGAGCATGCGGTAATCCTGCCTGTCATCCTCCAGAAGCAGGAGCTGCATGCGCAGCACGGATGCGGGTTCGCCCCTGTTCTGGAAGTCCCCGTAAAGAGAGGTCACGGCTCCTTCCAGAATATAGTCCGCTTTCTTGTGGCTGCCCATGGGTATGACCGCTTCAAACATGCCTGAGTCCTCCAGCCACTGCCTGGTTAAGTCTGTCAGCATGGGCCCCGGGGAGATGAAATACTGGTTGTAGAAGTCGGACTGGCTCCGGCCTCGGTCTGTTCTGTAGACAATCTCCTTGCCCCTGAAGCCAGCTGAGACGTCGAAACCGCGAACGCTGAGTATACCCTGGGGTTCATCCCGGACTGGATCAGTCTGTCTTTTGGTTTCCAGGACAAAGAAGTTTCTATCCGGAGGCTTCTTCTTTGGGGCGCAGGCTGCTGCTGCCAGCAGAAGCAGGCAGAGCAGGCAGAGGATAAGTTTATGGTCTTTAAACATTATTTTATCTCGCTCTCCAGGGGTTTGTCTCCAAAAAAGATATATGAGGGATATCTTTTGGCGTCCTGGCTTAGATCCAGCAGGTTTTCACTGATGATCTGCATGTTCTGCAGAAGTCTTCGCAGTTCCTCGTTCTGGGCTCTGAGCATGGTATAGCTTCTGCTGCTCAGGCGCTCCACGCTCTTGCTGCTTTCCTTGAGACTGGCAGCGGTGACCTTTATGCTGTCCATGGTTTCGGGCAGAGCGTCTGAAGCCTGGTGCAGGTTGTCCAGGGTCCGGGCTATCTGATCTGCAGTTCCCCCTTCCTTGTCCAGCTGTAGCCGGTCCAAACCTTTGTCCACCTTCTGCAGGATGTTTCTGGAGTCCTTGAGCACGGCATGCAGGTCAGCCCTTTTTTCTTCGGGGTCATCAAGGGGACCGATAAAACGGGAGATCTTGCGGTTGGTCTCCCTGAGCTCTTCAATAAAGACCTCCGCCCTGGAGGATATGCCGGCCAGGTCAAAGGACTGCACGCTCTTGTCCAGGCTCTGGATAAGATGATCCAGATGATTGAGGGTCTTTTGCAGGTCAATTTCCTCGATCTTGGCCATGGTACTGCCCAGGGACTCAAAGGTTTCCTCCAGGCGGGCGAAGGTGCCGGGAGCGGAGGGAACATATGTGTATCTTGGCTCCCAGTTTATGGGCAGAGGGGGATGGCGCAGCGGGTCCACATAGTCCATTTCCAGATAAGCCGCACCGGTTATGCCCATGGGCAGAAGTCTTATCCTGAGACCCTTCTGGATTTCCCGTTCCAGGAATCTCTTAAAGGACTCCTGGTCTGCCACACCGAATTCATTCAGTTCCAGGCTGATCTGCAAAAGGACGTAGCGTTCTCCGGGACCTCCGGCCTCCGGGTATCTGATTCCGACAAAGGTTACTTCATCCACGCGGCCCACGGTAACTCCGCGCATTTTGACCTGGGAACCCTTGTCAATGCCCTGGACGGATTCGTCCAGATAGGTTTCTATGGTCATGGTTTCTCGCCACAGGGTCCCGGTGCCCAGGACGGCCAGTGCTGCCAGGAAAAGAACCAGGCCTATACTTACGAATATGCCTATGGTGTAGTAGTTGGGCTGGGTACTCATGGGGCGATCTTCTCCCGATTAAGAAATGAGCGCACCCAGGGATCTGGATGAGTACGGCTCAACTCCAGGGGGCTGCCCTGGGCTGCAAGGTTTTTATGGCGTTTATCCAGGATGATCATTCGGTCGGCGATTTTGAATATGCTGTCCAGTTCGTGAGTTACGATGATAAAGGTGATTTTCAGGGTCCGGGCAATATTCAGGATCAGTTCATCCAGTTCCAGGGAGGTTAAGGGGTCCAGTCCGGCCGAGGGTTCATCCAAAAAAAGAATGGACGGGTCCAGGGCCATGGCCCGGGCAATGGCCGCTCTTTTCTGCATGCCGCCGCTGAGTTCCGAGGGCAGGTGTTTTTCATAGCCTTCCAGCCCCACCTGGAAGAGTTTCAAGCGGCAGACCAGGTTCATGGCCTCCAGGGGCATGTCCGTGAATTCCTCCAAGGGGAGGCGCACGTTTTCCAGCAGGGTCATGGAGCCGAACAGTGCTCCGCTCTGGTAGCTAATACCTATGCTGTTCATGATCTGCGTTTTTTCCCCTGGCGTGGCCTGGGTGAGGCTGCGGCCGTGGATGAAAATTTCCCCGTCCAGGGGGGAATAGAGTCCTATCAGGTGTTTGAGCAGGGTGCTTTTGCCGCTGCCTGAGCCCCCCAGGATAACGAACACTTCCCCAGCGTATACATCGAAGGATACTTCCTCCAGCAGGGTCTCCCCGGGAAAACCCATGTACAGTTTACGTACGCATACCGGGTGCTCAGTGTGTGATTGCACATTGTAAGTTTTTACCATGATATTTGTATATGCTCCAGTGGTCCGGGGATTGAGCAAACAGGACGTATTTTCCGCTTACTTTATATCCCAAGCATGTAATAGACAACCGCAAAAATACCGTCGGCCAGGATGATCAGGACTATGGCGCTGACCACAGCGCTGGTGGTGGAGCGGCCCACCGCGCTGGCCCCGGAGCCGGTCTGCAGCCCCCGCACGCAGCCTATCCAGGCCACCAGAATACTGAAGACAAAAACCTTGACCATGCCGCCCAGGAAATCAGTCATGCCCACGGAAGTACTAAGCTGATGAATGTAGGAACTAAGCGTAAAATCCATGGAGAGCATGACCAGGCCCCCGCCTATGAAGCTGAAGAGCAAAAAAAACAGGCAAAGCAAGGGAGTGACCATCATGGCCGCAAGCATGCGGGGTACCACCAGGAAACGCACCGGGCTTAACCCCATGGTCTGCAGGGCGTTGATCTCCTCGTTGGTCTTCATGGTCCCGATTTCCGCGGCAAATGCCGATCCGGACCGACCAGCCAGAATTATACTCGTTACCAGTGGGCCGAGTTCGCGGACCATGGACAGACCCAGGAGCTTGGCCACAAATATTTCCGCACCGAAGGCCCTGAGGGTAATGGCGGTCTGAAAGGCGATGATCACTCCTATGAGAAACCCCATGAGGGCGATGATAAAAACCGCTCGCCCCCCGACGTATTCCATGTGCGAGAGGACATCTCTCCAGCGCACTGTCCCGGGGTGGGTCAGGCTGTAGGCGAAGGCGGACACGAATTCGCCAACAAAAGAGAAAAACTGCCTGGTGTCCCGGCCCAGATTGACCGCTGCCCGGCCCAGTTCCTCCAGGGCAGATAATTTGCGCTGCATGGGCCTGGGACGACAATCAAAACAGTCGATCTGTTCCTGGATGTGCCTGAAGTCGGAACGCAGGCCCCTGATCTCCACGGGCAGGTTTCTGTCCTGCACGAGCCGGGAGAAATGCAGCAGCAGGGCCTGCCCGGACATGTCCATGTAATCCACCTTTTCCACATCCAGGACAAGCCCGCCCCGGGGTTTTTTGAGTCTGGAGGCCAGTTCCTTCCAAAGAGGGCCTACGCTGCCTGCTTCCATGCGTCCCCGGACTTCTGCATGTACTGTCCCGTCCTGGGCTGTTTTCAGGGAGTAATCAAGGGTGCTGGGATTTGCAGTCTTGGGCATGCGATGAGCCTGTTGTACTTACAGGATTGTCAGGGGAGCTGTGTAGAATCTTAAGCCCTGGTGAGCTTCCTGTACCTGATGCGGCGGGGTATGTCTGCTTCCTTGCCCAGCCTTTTTCTGCGGTCGGCTTCGTACTCGGTGAAATTGCCGTTAAAGAAAACCACCCGGCTGTCACCCTCAAAGGCCATGATATGGGTGGCTATGCGGTCCAGGAACCAGCGGTCGTGGCTTATGACCAGTACACACCCGGCAAAGTTCAAAAGCCCTTCCTCCAGGGCGCGCATGGTGTTTACATCCAGATCGTTGGTGGGCTCGTCCAGAAGCAGCACATTGGCCTCCTGTTTGAGCATCCGGGCCAGCTGCACCCGGTTTCTCTCACCTCCGGAGAGTACACCCAACTTCTTCTGCTGATCAGCCCCGGTGATGTTGAAGCGCCCCAGGTAAGCCCTGGCGTTTATCTCCCTTCCGCCCATCTTTATGGTGTCCTGTCCATCGCTTATGACCTCGAACACGGTTTTTTCCGGCACAAGGTCGTCGCGGTGCTGGTCCACGTGGGCCAGTCGCACGGATTCGCCAAGCTCGATGTTTCCGCTGTCAGGGTGCTCCGCTCCGGTGATCAGCCTGAACAGGGTGGTCTTACCTGCTCCGTTGGGGCCGATAATACCTACAATGCCCCCGGGAGGGATGAGAAAATCCAGATCGTTTATAAGCAGGCGGTCATCATAGGCCTTGCTCAGTCCGTTGGCCTCGATGACTTTTTGTCCCAGGCGCGGTCCCGGGGGGATGAATATTTCCAGATCCTTGTGCTGCTTCTGGTACTCCTGGGAAAGCATCTGCTCGTAGGCCCCTATGCGGGCCTTGCTCTTGGAATGCCTGCCCCTGGGGGACATGTTGATCCATTCCAGTTCCCTTTCCAGGGTTTTCTGGCGCTGGCTTTCAGCCTTCTCTTCCTTACGCAGGCGTTCCTTTTTCTGCTCCAGCCAGGAGGAGTAGTTGCCCTTCCAGGGGATGCCCCGGCCCCGGTCCAGTTCCAGGATCCATCCGGCCACGTTGTCCAGGAAATACCGGTCGTGGGTGACAGCGATGATTGTTCCAGGATACTGTTGCAGGTGATGCTCCAGCCAGGCTACTGTTTCCGCGTCCAGGTGGTTGGTGGGCTCATCTAGAAGCAGGATGTCCGGGCGGTTGAGCAGCAGGCGGCAAAGGGCCACCCGTCTTTTTTCCCCTCCGGAGACCTTGTCCAGGGTCATATCCGGTGGCGGGCAGCGCAGGGCGTCCATGGCCATGTCCAGCCTGGATTCCAGGTCCCAGGCATCCAGGGCGTCCAGCTTTTCCTGGACCTGTCCCTGACGTTCGATGAGGTCGTTCATTTCATCTTCACTCATGGGTTCGGCAAAGCGGGTGTTGATTTCCTCGAATTCCTTGAGCAGCCCCACTGCCTCGGCAGCCCCTTCCTCTACTATTTCGCGCACTGTCCTGGTTTCGTTGGCCAGGGGCTCCTGCTCCAGGTAGCCGATGGTATATCCCGGAGACAGAACGGTTTCGCCTTCAAAATCCTGGTCTGCCCCGGCCAGGATGCGCATGAGTGAGCTCTTGCCCGAGCCGTTCATGCCCAGGACTCCTATCTTGGCCCCGTAGAAATAGGACAGGGAAATGTCCTTGAGCACGGGTTTGCGGTCAAAGTATCTGCTTACCTTGACCATGGAATAGATGATTTTGTTGGGTTCATCGCTCATTTCTGTTTCCTTTGGATATGGATGTATTTTTTTGATAAATTGAAGGTGCTTGAGGGCTTATTTATCTTATATCCCAGCAAATGAAAAGCATTAAGTAAATATTCAGCATAGGTTGTCCCCGCTTTCACTCCGAAAAAAGCAGGGAGAACAGATACCCCGGCCTCCCCCTGGACAAGAAGGGGAGCAGTTATAATTCCTTCATCTCCAGCTGATATTTTTCATGATAGCCCCTTGGAGTAATCATGCGGCTGTCGTAGACAAAGGTCCTGGAATTGCCGATGAAGACAGTGGTCTGCATGCCTGCATGACTGCAGTCCAGGGAATTCAGGGTGCAAAGGTTCACTGATGCTTCCTGGCGGGTGGCGGAAGTTACCAGCCCTACCGGGGTATCCGGTGAGCGGTGCTCAAGAATAATTTTTCTGGCGGCTTCCAGCTGCCAGTTTCTTTTTTTGCTCCTGGGATTGTAGAGGACAATGACCAGATCCGCCCATGCTGAGGCCTGGATGCGTTTTTCAATGGCTTCCCAGGGAGTCAAGAGATCGCTTAAACTGATGCAGGCGAAATCCGTCATCAGGGGTGCGCCCAGCAGGGAGCTGCCTGCACCCAGGGCCGGGACTCCCGGTATGACTTCGATTTTCAGGCTGTTCTGGTTATCGCCAATGGGGATGCTGTTCTCCCGGCATATTTCAAATACCAGTCCGGCCAGGGCGTAAATTCCCGGGTCGCCGCTGCAGACCAGGGCGCAGGCCGAGCCCTGGCGGGCAGCCTGCAGTGCCCTGCGAACCCGATCCACTTCCTGGCGCATCCCGGTGGATACGATTTTTTTATCCTTTATCAGGGGACGCACCAGATCAATATATGTAGTGTAGCCGAACACAGCCTGGGCCTCATGCAGGGCCTGCTGTGCAGCCGGGGTCATATGCAGGACATGGCCGGGGCCGATGCCAACTATGTACAGGATGCCACGGCCACGGTCACGTTGCCGGACTTGATCTTGGGCACCAGCAGGGTCCCCTGGTTCGCTGCCGTCATGGCTGCTGCTTCGCATACGCTTTTTACTCCCATATGTTTGTGTACCATCAGGGACGGATTGGGTACGTCCCGGACCAGGTCCAGGATGTGCCTGGTAAAACCGGTCAAAGGCCTGCGCAGATGCCTGGAAAGCTCCAATAGCCCTGGCTCCCCGGTTTTTTCCATGATGGTGGTCAGAAGGTTTATGCTCTGAATACTTAAGCGGTTTTTATCAAATGCCGTGTGCAGGACATCCAGGAGTTCCGCAAAGGTTGTACCCCTGTTGCAGCCGATTCCCACATAAAGGTTTCTGGGGCGAAGGACCAGTACATGCTCCGGGGCCTCGGTGATCCGGTGATGCACCATTATGCCCGGATTCCGGGTAAAGACCGGTTCGGCAAGAGTGCTGGTCCAGGCTCCCGAGTCTTTGTCCAGCCAGCCGCCGGGGTCAAAGCGGTCTACGCGCTCCCCGGCCAGAAAGGCCATGCTCACTTCTTTGACAGCCCGGGGATTGTCCAGGAAGAGATTTTTCTGACGGGCTGCCTGGTCAATGGCCGGTACCCGGGCGTTGTCCGTGGCTGTAGTGATTACCGGGATTGCCTCCAGTACCCGGGCTGCTTCCAGGGTGAGGCTGTTGGCTCCGCCCAAGTGACCGGATAAAAGGCTGATGACAAACCGCCCGGAGTCATCAACCACCAGTACAGCCGGGTCTGACAGCTTGGAGTTTACATGGGGGGCGATCATTCTAACGGCTATGCCCGTAGCCATGACAAATACATGGGCGCGGTAAAGGCCGAATTTTTCATTCACCGCCTGCTGCAGGCTCTGAAAAAGTGTAGCCTCTGGTGGCGGGTCTTTTACTTTGTCGCCCAGGTAGATATGCGAACCGGGGAACTGCCTGGCGATTTCGCGGCATATGTTTGCGCCCTGACTGGTAATCGCCCAGATGGCCATAAAATTTAGGGGCTGCATGTTAATCTTTTTGTCGGCCTTTACGAAATCCGTGGGTGAACTGCGGGTCATAAAGCCTGGAGGCGGGGCGCTGCGGGCTGTCTCCCAGTGCCGCCCCGATGATTATAAGGGCCTGGCCTTTTATGCCGTGTTCCTGCATCTGCCAGGCCAAGTCAGATACGGTGGTGCGGATTATCTTCTCGTCCGGATGCGAGGCCCGGTAAACTATTGCTGCCTGTGCCCCGGGGCCGTAAGCCTCCTGCAGAACTGGCTCTACCTGTTCTGCCAGCCCGGAAGAAAGATAAATGGCCATGGCCGCTTTGTGAGATGCCAGGGATTGCAGGTGCTCAGACTCCGGTACCGGGGTGCGGCCCTGGGCCCGGGTCAGGATCAGGGTCTGGCATATTTCGGGCAGGGTATACTCTATCTGCAGGGAGGCTGCCGCGGCAAAGGC
>SL_8KL_010_SEDDRAFT_10003543_pt1 | contig 12848 bp, 11 predicted proteins | sample SodLakKL_010_SED_4_FD_11160 | JGI IMG/M metagenome (IMG submission 11160) | reverse complement strand
ATGATCCTATAGTACTTTAAGAAAACCTAATATACTGGCAAAATGTGGATAAGGACTACTCTCTAGGAGCCAGCTCCTTTGGCGCAAGCACCAGAGAGTAGCTGTAATTATATTGAATTATTGTTATCATATGCTATATTGCGAAATAGTGTAAAGTGCTCTTGTTTTTTGGTTTTTATTTTTATGCAACGCTACTGACCGATCATAAACATACCCCCATAAATTAATTATTAACGAGCAATAAAACAATCCATCCAAAGATCATTGATTGCGTTTTTTCACCTCCCATTCATCAAAAAAACGCATAGCGAACCGGATGTAGAGCTCAATTCCTGGTGGGATAGTATCTTCATCAATATTAAAGCGCGGATTATGGTGTGGATAATGACTTTCTTTTTTCTCATCTCCGGTCCCTAAAAATATAAAAACACCGGGCACACGGCTGGAAAACTCCGAAAAGTCTTCACTGGCCATGCAAAAATGCCCGGTTATATCTGATTCGCAGCCTGTTACTACACAGGCCGATGCTTTGGCAATGTTAACGAGCTCGGTATTGTTCACCAGGGGGATATTCTCCCTGAACCAGCTTACTTCAGCTTCACACCCATGGACGGCTGCTACCTTTTCAGCCAAAGCCTGAGCATCGGATTTTCCTTGTCGCTGTCGGCATACAGGGTTCTAATGGACCCTTCCAGGGTAACTGTGTCGGGAATAATATTAGCCTTGGTGCCGCCGTTAATCATTCCGAACATAATTACCGTGGGCTTGGATAAACTTATTTCACGGGTCTGAATTCGCTGAGCCGACTGCACTATATCGGCAGCGGCAATGATCGGGTCTACCGCTGCTTCCGGATACCCGGTGTGCCCCCCGACCCCCCTGACCAAAATTTTAAAGATATCCAACCCTCCCATTACCGCTCCTTCGCATATGCCAAGCTTTCCGGAAGGAAGTGGGGTCCAGAGATGAAGCCCCATTACTGCATCCACCGGTGGATTATCCAGTACTCCCTCTTCGATCATATGCAGAGCACCGGCATTCTCTTCGTTAGGCTGGAATATTAGCTTGATGCTGCCGGGTAACTGATCCTTCATTTCATTAAGTATTTTTGCGGCTCCAAGCAGGATAGCGGTGTGAGCATCATGTCCACAGGCATGCATCACACCGGGGCTGGTTGAACAGTACGAAACATCGTTGGCTTCTTCAACTGGCAGGGCATCCAGATCTGCCCTCAACATAAGAACGGGCCCGGAAGAGCCGCCTTCAATCATTCCGACCACTCCTGTACCGGCAACCCGTTCTGTTTTAATACCCTGATTTTGCAAATATTTTTCTACCAACCCTGCCGTGCGGTGTTCCTCAAAACCAAGCTCGGGGTGGGCATGAATATCCCTGCGGATAGCTATAATCTCGTCAGTTATTGAGGCAACTGCCTCTTTAATATTATCCATATTCATTTTTACCTTTCACAGTCTGCGAATATAAGCAATTCGAGCGAATTAGTTCAAATTTTTGCTGCTTTTGTTCCCATCGTCTCGACACTAGAAAAAAATGGATTTTCCTGCTGTGGTTTTTTTCTATTCTATAACGATTCTAAATATCCTGCCGGATCGGGAAGAAAATTTTAATATTAAATACTTGGTTCCTATATTAAGAACTTTGATAGCCTAAAAAAAGCATTTATTCCTTTATTGGGAATAAATGCTTTGATTTAACATCATTATATATCTGCTCAAGTTACTCTATTATTTCACCACGGCAAAGTTAAGGTCATGTAGAAACAAGTTTAATTGTCTCTCTGCGGCAGGTTAACGCCCATTGGATGAACCAAAGAAGTTTGACAACTGCTCACAGGACCCCTTCAGGCCTTCCCTGCAGTTCATAATTTTGTCAAGATCCATCCTGAACGATGGTCCGCTGACACTAAGCGCTGCGATGATTTCATCATTAAAGTTATAGACCGGCATCGCAATGCAGCTTAAACCGGTAGAGAGCTCTTCATCATCAACTGCATAGCCGGCCTGGCGAACCTGCTCAAGCTGTTCTTTTAACTGTTCAAGGTTTTCCACTGTGTTTTTCGTATATTTCTCAAAACTTACATTGGCAAATATCTTCTCCAGCTCTTCCTGATCCAGGTCAGAGATAAGAACTTTGCCCAGCGCTGTCGCGTGCAGTGGTTCGTGCTCTCCAAGGTAAGGGCCCGCCTTGAATAAAACCCGCTGGGGGTCTACCTTGGCGATAATTGCCACCTTATTATAGATCCTGATTCCCAGGTTAACTGTCTCTTCGTATTTATCGCAAAGCTCCCAGAGAACTTTTAAATCAAGGTTATTGAGATTGCGCTGCCGGGGCACGACACTGCCCACCTCGAAGAATTTCCACCCCAGGCGATACTTCCTGCTATCCGCTGATTGCTCTACATAACCGTAAGCCAACAGGGTGTTTAAAATACGGTGAACGGTACTTTTGCCCAGCCCCAGTTTATCGCTCAAGTCTTTCAGCCTGACCCCATCAAATGGGCCTTCCTTCAGGATACTGACTACATCCAGGGCTTTTTCCAGGGTTTGAACGGGGTACTTGATACTATTATTGTTTTTCTCTTCCAAATAAAAACACCTCTCTATCAAAAGGTGGTAGATGCGGCGTTATTGCATTTAACCATCAATTATAAGCCTGATGTTAATATCTTTCTATCATACTTATGCTTTTTCTTCAAGCTTTAACAACTATAGAAACAACCGGCAACAAGTTGACAATATTGCTTTGAATATTTAGGATTAAAATATGAAAAAAAATTGTGACATCCTGCTCTGTGATCTCGATGCTTTTTTTGCTTCTGTTGAACAGCTCGACAATCCCGACCTGAAGGGTAAACCGGTCCTGGTTGGGGGCAGCCCTGAAGGACGTGGCGTTGTTTCAACTTGCTCATATGAAGCCAGAAAGTATGGAATCCGCTCAGCCATGCCGATGAAAAAAGCAATATCTCTTTGCCCTGAAGCGGTAATTATCAGGGGGCGTATGTCCCGCTACAAGGAAATCTCTTTACAGGTACGAAATATTTTTGAACGCTATACCCCTGATATTGAGTTTGTTTCCATTGACGAAGCTTACCTGGCAGTAAAGGAGGGTCGCGGTTTTGAAACAGGAACAGCTATTCATGATGCTGTAAGAAATGAGCTGCATCTGCCAATCAGTGTTGGCGTATCGGTTAACAAGCTACTGGCGAAAATTGCCTGCGAGCTGGCCAAACCGAACAACGTTGATACTCTCTGGCCTGCAGAAATTGAAGAAAAACTGTGGCCGCTGTTAGTCAGGGCACTGCCGGGCGTTGGACCGGTAGCAGAAAAAAGCTTAAACAGTCTCGGCGTAAAAACTATTGAAGAGCTGGCTGCTTACCCTGCGCATGCCTTAAAATATGCCCTTGGCAGCAGCGCAGAAGCTGTCCATAATTATGCTCATGGCATTGACAACCGTGAATTGGAATTGGAACACCAGGCCAAATCGATCTCTGAAGAGACAACATTTGCCGAGGACATCTTCGAACATGAAACTATGAAATCGGTTCTAATGGAGCTTTCTTCCGGCGTTGGTTATCGCCTGCGCTCCTCAGGGTTTACTGCTAAAACAATCACCCTCAAGCTGCGCTATCGGGACTTCAGGACTATTACCCGCAGCCTTACTATACAGGAAGCAATTTATAGCGACAGGGATATTTACCAGGCAGCAGTAAGTCTTTTTGAAAAGAACTGCGGCAGTCCGCCGTGGAGATTAGTGGGAGTTCAGGCCTCGGGCTTTGAACAGGGCAGCCAGATGTCATTATTCAGTTCCCTGGCTGAACATGAAAAAGAAACCAGGCTGACCGAGACCAGGGATAAACTAAGGGAAAAATACGGCTCTGATATGATCATCCAGGGGAGAAGGCTAAAGAAGAAGAAGAAAGAAGTAATAGACCATGATTAATCTTATCGGTGAAAACTTTTTCCATCCCGGTATTACCCTGCTTGGCACGACAGCTTTCTTGCTTTTCCTGGCCTGGGAATATGCTTCCCTTTTCGGTGCCGGAAACATTATCAATTCTATCTTCAAGAGTTTATCAATAACCGCAGGAGTAGCAGCGCATATCCTGGTTCTAACCGGTTCCCAATTTCCAAGAAGCCTGGAGGCCTCATTGATTGGAGCTGTAATCATCTGCCTGGCCGGCTACTTGCTCTACCGCTCATTAATCGCCGAACTACCCCGGGAAACTTATACTTCCGCTAACGAAAAACCCGCCCTACGTAAGACATACCAGCAGGGCACTTACGCCCTGGTCCGTCATCCGGCCCTGTGGTGGTATGGACTGTTTCTTACCGGTTTATTTATCATTTCCGGGTCCAAATGGCTGATCATATCAGGAACTGTATGGTGGCTTGCAAATCTCCTGCTTGTAGTAATCGAAGATATTTACCTGTATCCACTGATGTTTAAAGATTACCTTTCTTATAAACAGAAAACCCCCATGCTTATACCAAACCGTAAGAGTTTATCGAGGTGCTTAGAAACCTGGTCCGCAAAAAAAACTACCCATTGACTAAATGCCGCGAACATCAGGTGATTCGCTTTCCTCAGGCATCCATAATTCGTTTTTGTCAATCATTGAAATAAGGAGCATGGTAAGCTCTTTGTCAAACTGCTTCCCGGCTTCCTGCTCCAGGATATCCTTTACCATATTCATTGTCAGGCTATCACGGTACGGCCTCGATGTTGTCATAGCATCAAATGCATCTGCCAGGCTTAAGATCCGGGTCAGTAATGGTATATTCTCTCCTTTTAAATTGCCCGGGTAAGCCGGAGGAAAGGCAAAACAATCACCATCGTAACGTTCATGATGGTGGCGGACAATATTGCTTATTTCTTCAAATATTTGAACTTCGGCCAGGATGTCTGCCCCGACTACAGGGTGGAGCTGGATTAACCTGGTATCGTCTTCTGTCAATGGTTCTTTTTTCTGTAATATTTCCTGGGGGACAGCGATTTTACCAATATCGTGCAGGATCGCGGCATCAGCAAGAACTTCAAGCTGCGGACCAAACAGGCTTGCTTTTTTAGCAATCTGCAGGGCATAGTCTTTAACTCTTTCTGAATGTCCGTATGTATATGTATCCCTTAGCTCCACCGATTTTACAAGAGCCAGGACCATTTGCTTGGATATCTTTCTCTTTTCTCTGACACTGCTATCATAGATAGTGTAAAGTTCTTGCTTATCCATACTTTTTTGTATTTCAAGCAACTGCTGGTCCGCTTCATATATTAAGTCGTCTAAAGAGCCTTCTTCCATGGTACAGGTGCCCAGCTTTAGCATAATCTTATCTTCCCCGGTCAGGCCCATTTTGCGGTTCCAGTCTTCAAGGCTGTCTTGAATGCGTTCCGCCACCATCTGCGCCTTCCGTTCATCAGTACCGGGCATGAAAATAATGAATTCATCTCCACCGTAGCGGATAACAAGATCATTACTTCTAATGCACTTGTTCAGGAACGAAGCTACCTCCTTAAGAACCCTGTCTCCAGCCTGGTGGCCATAATGATCGTTGAAATACTTGAAATTGCGAATATCAGTCATAATCAGGGACATGGGGAAATTACTGCGTTGTGTTTCCCTTTCAAAAATATTTTCAAGCATACGCCGGTTGTAAGCACCGGTCAGGGTATCGGTTATGGATAACTGCACATTTTGCTCATGCAGCAAAGCATTTTTAATATAAACGGCGATATGGGAAACAAACAGCTGCATGGATCTTAAAAACGAGTAGCGAAATGGTATCGTGTCTCCCCGGGATGGAATGCATAAAAACCCAATCAATTCATCTTTTACCCGCATTGGGAAAAAGGCTTCCAGCTTCATACTAACCAGATCCTCGAGCTCTTTTGCCCATAGACCTTTTATCATGGGGTGGATCATAACGTCGCTTAAAAAAAGCGGTTCTTGACTCTTCCTAAGGATGTCTGTCAGGGGGTGGTCTTCGTTGATTGTCATAAATACATTACCTTCTTCCCCATCACAGTACTGCCAGAGCACAAAGTTATTATCACTAATATTTTTGATGAGAAAATAAACAGGATTAATGTCGAAATACTTATGGCATAGCTGCTGGACCTTCTTAAATAATGACTGCATCGGAAGCACAGTTTCCTGGAAAGTTGTAATTTCTTCAAGAATTTTATATAGATTGGCCTGCTCCGGGGAAAATATGTTGTCGAAACCTGACTGTAATTTTTTCCGGGTGGGCGTGAACCAGAGCAGTAAAAAAGTTATCAATACAAGTGAGGTAAAAAGAGCTGCATAACCGGCAAAATCAAACATCCTCATAGAGATAACTATAATGGAAAAAACCAGTGATGCAATGATGATGGCAACCAGGATTAAATATGATAAGCCGGTCCGGATAAACAATTTAAGGTCTATAAGCTGATGATAAAAAACGGCATAAAAGATTATGATTGCCTGTAATGAAACAAATACCGCTTCGAGGGGAAAGCCCTGCAGCTGGTCTATAAAATTAAGGGTGGAAGCAAAAAATACTAAAAATACGCCCAGCAGCAGATACTCTTGTTGAGTGCGCACCTTAGTATAGGTTGATTTGCGGTAATCTCTCCATAGATCATAAAAAGCAAGCCCCAGGTAAGAAAAAGAAATCATACCAAGGATAGGGATCAGAGGTCCAAATTCAGGGACATAGAGCCCGGTGGGGTGACTTTGCACTGCAGGTAAAAATAGATTCCCCCAGGCAAGGGACAGTATAGCTATCGCAAGAATTATAAAATAGCCCAGCCTGCACAGTTTCATCCTTTCGTAATCATACCTGAAGGTGGTTATAACTGCGTAAAATAAAATAAAATAACCGGCTATGGTCGGTGTTTGCAGTTGATACCACTGCAAGACCAGATCCGGCCGGCCCTGGTAGCTGTAGATAGAAACCATTAAGGAAGTAAACTGCCAGGCAATCAGCATCAACAAATAGAGAATGATGCTTTTATTAACCGGCTGCCGGTAACTTTTTCTACCGATCAAATAAACCAGGGCGCAATAAATCATGATGTTGAGCGCTTTAATTAAAGCTCCGTAAACTACTACCACTGATGTTAACGCTCCTTAAAAAATACCTGGTCAGACTTAAGTTATTCTAACAATGTTTTTATTGTATCACTAGATGGGTTCATACGGTAAGGTTTTAACCTGGCCAGGTCTACCCCTTCAGCTCTTTTCTTCTGAATGTATCTCTGAAAAGCCCCTTCAGGCAAAAAGGTAACCTTAAGCGGTTTTAAATTCAGCATTTTTTCTACATCGGAATAATCGCTGTCCAGTTCTGCCAGTTTCTGATGAATCTTTTCTTCTGCTTCCTCTTTGCTTAACTTGCCGCTGGCATCCAGGTAAATATTAAGAACCGGAGTTTCCTGGTCAGTTTCTTTTTTTACAACCCAGTCATTATAAGAAATACCACTATTTTCAATCGCCCGCCAGATCGTTAATTCGGTAAGACGGGTAAAGCCGGCCAGATCGATCAAATCGTCTGCCCTGCTGTAAAATTTAATATGGGGCAGACACACCCCAATTGCGGGATCTTCTTTGGCTGTTACTTTTACCAGGTCCCCGAGCCTGTAACGGACAAAAGGCCCTCCAAGGAAATTGGTAATAACGATTTCATAGATCTCGTTTTCCTGTAGCTGATCCATGGTAACTGTCCTGGGAATATATCCTGGATCTTCTTTTGACCTGAGATGTTCAGCAAAGGGAATAAATTCAAGGAAATTTTGATCCGGAATAAGCACATTTCCGCTGCGGTTCCAGGTCTGAACCGCGGTAACACCGGCTTCAGTGCTGGCATATCCCTCGATGGGATTTCCACCCCAGTAATGTATAACCTTATCACGAAATATATCACAGTCCATTCCTCCCATGGCCAATACCTTGGGGTTCCATATGTCCTTAGGAAGAATACCACGCTTCTTTCTCCTGCTTACAATCATTCCTTTTATCAGCCTGGCCAGGGCCCGGGGAGACATCAGCAGAGAACCCAGGTTTTTTTTTCGATCAGTACTGCCTCCCTCAAAATGTTTGCCAATAGATAAAAGGATACTGGCGATACCATAAAACACGTCTATACCTTCTGTCAGGCTCATTTGCAGACCTTTTTCGATGCGATCAAAGAAATCCATTTCTTCAGCAATTTCAGGCGGGGGCAGGAATTTGAAGGGAAAATGGTGCAGGACGCTGTCAACCATCAGGGCTCCTGACATGTAAGGCCTGGGGGCAAGGGTGAAGAAAATGGTATCACCCGGTTCTAAAACAACTTCACCTTTTTTGCCGGCCGAACCAAAAATCAAGCTGGCTATTACATAGCGCCCGGCTCTTTCCCAAAACCTTTTTGTATATGGTACCCATTTATGCCGGTACTCACCCGAACGTCCCGATGTATGTACCCAGTAAAAAGCATCTCCCGGCAGATCATCTTCATTTTTTTCAAGCAGGTAGTGTGCATAGTCCTTATAAGTTGTAAAAGGAACTTTGCTCCTGAACTCCTCGATGCTGTCGGATGTCATTCCCGCTAAAAGCTCCTGGCCCAGTTTGCTTTTTTTCAGCACACTTAGCTGTTCTTCAAGAAGGCGGTACTGAATCTTCATTGCCTCGTCAGTGCTTAGCTCTAAAAAATTGCAGTAATGATCCCAAATTTCATCCTGTCTATTTTCCTGGAAAAGCTGGCGTGCCGTAACTTCCATTCAATCAAATTCCTCCTTGTGCCTGTTTTTGTTATCATTAAGATATTTTATTATTTTTTAAGATTCCCTTCAAAAAACATTCAAACTTTTAACCGTTTTATTATGCTTAAAAGATCAGTATCAGATGTTTTGATTTCATGGTCACTGGTATAAGTTGCAGTGAACAAGTTCTCTTTTTGTTCTTCAATAGATTTGACAAAAGCCAGTTTCAGATCCTGTTCCTGGGCAGTCATTACCGGAAAGCCATAATGTTTATTCAGGTGCTTTAATTTGCCTTTTTCCTTCTGATGTTTCTCCACAAATTCGAGATGCCTGGCAATCCTTTCCCCGTTATAACTGCTCAGCTGTGAAGCCTCTTGAATTAACCTGTCTTTAACAGGTTTGTAAAAGCTGCTTTCGAATTCACAGTTAATGCTATTTCTTCCAGCGGCAATAGCAGCCATCGCAGTCGTTCCGGTCCCGGAAAAGGGATCTAATACAGTATCACCAAAACCAGAAAACATATTAATCAGGCGAAAAGGCAGCAGAAAAGGATAGGCGGCGCTTCGTTTGCGAAGCTCACCGGAGGTGGTTTCCTGCCTTGTTCCTTTAAAATCCCAGAGATCGGAAAACCAGCTGTTTCGCTCTTCCCAGAAATAAGCGCTTTCCCTGCGTTGTTTCTTTTCTTTTTCTGTGGCAAAGACTCTTTTAGGACCCTTGCGGAAAACCAGGATATATTCATGTTCAAGGGTGATATAAGCACCGGGTGGAAGCATTCCCGAACCCATAAATTTATTTGGAGCATTGGTCTGCTTGCGCCAAAGGATCACGGGCAGCAGGTCAAAACCAAGTTCAAAGAATTTGCTTTGAACCCGGGCATGATTGGCAAAAAGTCGAAACCGGTTATTCAAGGTCCTGGTTGCGTCCCCGATATTTATACAGGCCAGGGCCCCCTGCTTCATGACCCGCCTAAGTTCAATCCAGACTTTATCAAGCTCTAAGTGCATTGCTTCAAAAGCAGCGCTGTAATTACTTTCTTCCAACATGTTTTCCAAACCCGGGGTAAGGAAGGAAAACTGTCTGTCCCACATTTCAATCATCGGGTAGGGCGGTGAGGTAACAACCAGATCAATGCTGTTATCTGCTGTTGTTTCCAGTTTCCTGGAGTCTGCATAGATAAAGCTGTGCTTTGTCTGCAATACAATTGATCTCCTAATAATTATTGTTAAAATAGTTCTTAAAGCCAGCCTGAGGTTATAAGTTCTCAGAAATACTTATAATGAGTTCACCAGGTAATACGTAAACCCGGTATTCTACACTCACCGATACTTATCAAATCTTCAAGAGCCATTTCTTCTTTCAGCTCATGTTCTTCAGCCAGGGGAACTACTAAAATGACTGATTCAGCAGATTCATGAAGTTCAGGCAGTTCAAGCAGCAGTTCAGATGACCAGGTTGTTTCTCCATCATTATTCGTGTGATATTGATTCTCAGCAGCAAAATTTCCGCCCTGGTACCGGTATTCATTGCCTTGCTGATCAACAAGATGTATTTGCTTTAATTTTTCTTCAAGTTTTTCCTGGGCAGCACTTTGATCTGGGGCCTGATCAAAACCTGGATCTAACTTATAGGCAGGCACCTCTTCCAGACGGATAGAAAGACAGATACTATCAGTCATCGGCTCAAAACCGGTAATTTTAATCATTCCATCATTGTCAAGCTCTATTATTTTGTTCTCTTGATCAGCATCAAACTGCTTTTCATTCTCATTAGGAAGTTCTGACTGTTCATTCTGGCAATCGATTTCCTTTGCCCCAGTATCAACATCACCTAAACTTGAAAAGAAGATGTAAGCTGCAACAATTAAAACCACAAGAACAACTCCAGAGAGCAAGTAAAAATTGCGCCTACTCATAAGTAAACTTCTATTACTTTTTGCCATAAAGCCTACTCCTGACTATTCCAAAATATTAAAACAAGTAAATATTATCGTTCGATAACCCTTATTTTTTCCCTGACTGCATCAGCTTCATCGACTTCTCCGATAAATCCTGCAACTGATTCGCTGTAGTCAAGACCTTTGCTGCCCAGTGATACCCGGTATGCCCCGGGTTCACTTACGTCCAGGGTTACTACAATAAATTTATTCCCGGGAGAAATACCATCGGCAACAATAAATTTATCAACAAGGTGAGATCCAGACCCCGGGAAATTATTTATCAGTCCTAATGACTTTTGCATGATCAGGCTCACATCCTGGACATTGACTGCCCCATCACCATTAACATCAGCACGAACCTTTCTCTCGCCATCTAAAGAATTCATGCCCAGGGTGTGACGCATAACCAGAACGACATCATTAACATCGATCCTGCCGTCACCGTTTATGTCACCGTAGCGGGCAGCTGAAGTTTGGGTGCCGGCCAATAATAAAAATATAAAGAACGATATAAGAATTATTTTCAAAACAACACCTGCAAGTTTTTTAACCAGGCTCATTCGGTGTAAGGAGTTATCTTTTTGCCTGTGACTCTCAAATTGGATACTGGACATGACCGCCGGCCCTTCCTTCCTAAAGGAAATAATGAATTAAAAACAATCAATAAACTGCTATTGCTTCGATTTCCACATCCACGCCTTTAGGCAGCCTGGATACCTCCACACAGGATCTGGCCGGGTATTTTTCCCCGAAGAATGATGCGTAAACTTCGTTAACTGCTCCAAAATCATTTATATCTGTAAGAAATATTGTTGTCTTAATGATATTATCCGCTGTTAAGCCACCTTCTTTAAGAATAGCCAGGACATTTTCCATGCACTGCCTTGCCTTTTCACCGGCATCACCTTCTACAACTTCCCCGGTTGCCGGGACTACCGGCATCTGCCCGGAAACAAACATCATATTGCCCGCTTTTACCCCCTGGCTGTATGGGCCGACTGCTGCCGGGGCATTACTGGTATGAACTCTTGTTAACTCTGTCATTTAAAAGCCTCCTTATCTTAAGCTGCTAACTAATAAATCATAAAAAGTAGTGGTGTAAATGATGCATACATTTATATTCAATAGGTGCTCTCTTATTCCTCTGAGTCAATAAAAACTCCTTAAATAAGGTTAGCCTGTATTTGTAATTATCCTTAAAAATGGTAAACTATATAAAGCAACTTCAGAGGAGGAATCAACTTGTTAAAGTGGCTGGCAATTTTTCTATTTAAACTTGGTGGATGGAAACAATATGGGCAGATACCTGAAGATGTTAATAAATGCGTTGTTGTCGGCGGCCCGCATACCAGTAATTTTGACCTGATTTTCGCTTATGCCGGTTTTATAAAAATGAAAGTTCCTGTCAGGTTTTTGATAAAAGAAGAATGGCTCAGGTATTTTCCCTTGAAAAATATTTTACTTTCTGCCGGTGCACTCGGTATCGACAGGGCTAAAAAAGGTGAAACCATGGTCGATAAACTGGCAGAACTGCTCATACACTCAGAGGAAAGAATGGCTGTGCTAATTACCCCGGAAGCAACCAGGAAACATACCTGCAAGTGGAAAACCGGCTTTTACTACGCCGCTTTAAAAGCTAATGTCCCTATCTACCTCAGCCACCTGGATTATGCCAAAAAGGAAGCAGTCATGGGGCCCGGTTTTATGCCTACCGGAGATTTTAAAAAGGACATGGAGATCGTAAGAAATCACTATAAAGATGTTACTCCAAAGTATCCGGAGAAGTTCTGCCTGAAGATATACCTGGATGATGAAAGCGAAGCCTGTCCGAATGCTGCCAGAAAATAATTCAAGGGAATGAGTTAAATAGCCGCAGTTAAAACGCAGCAGAAAAAGTTAATAGCTCTTCTGATCATATCAACCGCATATATTGCCGTTTTTATTAATATCCAGGGATTTAAAGCCATGCTGCCCCTGGTGCAGGACGAATTTTTGATCAGCAGGGCCGAGGTGGGACTATACTCAAGTTTTTACTTCTTCAGCTCTGTGATGATCGCCATCTTCAGTGGTAAAATTGCCGACCGCCTGGGCACAAAAAATGGCCTGGTTATTGGTGTTGGACTGGTAGGGGCAATGATAGCCCTGCACTCTATTTCTCCGACTTTCGGCCTGATCC
>SL_8KL_010_SEDDRAFT_10003542_pt1 | contig 12851 bp, 13 predicted proteins | sample SodLakKL_010_SED_4_FD_11160 | JGI IMG/M metagenome (IMG submission 11160) | reverse complement strand
CGGGATAGACCAAAAGCAAAGTCAGTTTGGAAGGTAGTCATATGAACTACCAGGAATCCTCGTTGATGAACGAAGTGAATCGGCGGGGAGGAGGTCAACAAAAAAATTATGATATATAAAAATACTTACTTGACATTTAATAAATATTGCTCTATAATGATAATTATTATCATTATAGTTGATAGTCCGGTTAAACAATATTCGATTTCTCCGTAAATCAATACCAAGTAAATCAACACCAATTTAAATTTGTAGATCCTGCTGGATAAATGGGGAGGTTGTAAAAATGGTATATGAAACTACCACCAAACTAAACTGGGAAAAAGTAAAAAAGAAAGCCATAGATCATTTCGGGAAAGAACTGGGATTAACGGAGGTCAAAAATGAGGGTACCTGTCTTGACTTTGAAGGTGGAGGAGGATTTGTTAATATATATTTCTGTATTCAGGAAAATGACGAGAAAAAGGTTGAATTGACAACCAGAGAATGGGATAGACAGGTTAAGTCATTTATGGGTAAAATATAATAAATTTCTTTAATTTATCTGTGATTTGTTTTTATTATCAAAAAATTTCCGGCTGGAGTTAAAACTCCAGCTTTTTTAATGGGTATTTTAATGGATATATAATTTAACTTTTTGCAGGGAAACACATATTCCATATTGAATAAATAAATTAAGATAAAATTATTTAGGGTTAGATTAGGGTTAGAGCTTATTTATTTAATATTAGAACTTATATGATGTTTTTTAGTTATGTTTGCACTGCAAAAAGTCAATAGAAGGGAGCTCCAAAATGATTTTTTCAAAAGAAATAAAATGGTCACAACTAATGTTTTTATTAATAATTACGGGTCTGGTTTTTATTCTGGTCGGCAGCAATATTTTAGCACAATCAAATTATACTGCTGTCTGGGAAGATGACCGCTTTGAATTTTACGGAAATATTTTTGTTTTCAGTGAGAACAGCCTCAATGAACTTTATACAGCTGAAGAACAGGAGGAGCTAAGTTATTATTTTGTTGATCGTGAACTCAATGACCCTGAAAATTTATATTATACTGAATCAGAGCTTGAACAGCTGGAGGACTATCGGGGAAAAAACTTGAACTATCAGGAAATTCTCGAATTTTCCGAAAACTTCACTCTGATTGCCGTTCAGGCACACCGCCCTTTTGATATAGAAAACTCACACTTCAAAGCCCGGGTTGATGTAAGTGAAGTGGTGTCTATCAGTGAGGGCCGAATAATGGAAGAAATTACAGCACATCATATGCTGTTAAGTGATAAACAGCTCGAATATTCTACTTCTATCCGTATACTGCCTGAGGGGCGGGGTACAATTCTTTATGTTCTTCCACATCTGGAAACAGAATATTTAAATGTTGAAATTAGATCTTTTCTCGGCAACCAGTTCAGCCGCCAGACCGTCACCATTCAGCAGTAATTTTATCCAGTCCAGTAAACTCACCGGGGAAACATATATTTCTCCGGTGAGTTTTGATTTGTCTGTCCATAGATAATATATTTAGAAGTTTCCCTTTGATATATTACTTTGTCCGGTCATTATTTCATCCATAAATACTCTGCTCCATCAAAATAACTGTTCCAGTGTTCTTCTAAATTGCTGGCTCCAGATCCATGCCCCTTAAAAGCCTTTTCTCTTATAATAAATAAGTCATCCTCCTGCAGCACCTGATCTTCTGAATCCCACTGGATCCAGATTCTATCCTCAAAATTTTCTATTATTGAAACTTTAGCAGCTGTTCTGCCCTCCAGTTCAAAACTGGATTGATCCCCTGTCAGATTAACTTTTTCATTCATAATTACTTCCAGGACTATCGAGCCAGAAGTTAATATAATCTCCACAGGCTCATCAGGGTTTTCAGTGAAATCTCTTCTTAATCTGGATCCTTCTAAGGCCTGTTCTCTTATCATAGTTGTTCCAATAAGGTCACTGCCTCCATTTTCAAATGCTTCACAGAAATCATATATCAATCACATACCACTCACACACAAATTTATTTTTCCTGTTACTGTTATCATAAAATATTCATCCCGATAAATATTTTTTCAATTTTCTTAAAACTTGCAAGAATAAAAAATCTATTTTGAAAAATTAACAGCTGAATATAAATAAAAATCACTATTCCGGAAGAGAGTTCAGGTGGTGATAATTAATTTATTTGCATAAACAAAGTTTCTGGTATATAATTTCAGCACAAAGGAGCTGACAGAAAATGAACAGCAATCCTGTACAAAAACTTACCCTCTATGCCCTTTTTATTGCCCTGGTGGCGGTGACTACCATGGTGATAACGGTACCTATGATAGGAACCCAGGGCTATGTTAACATAGGGGATACCATGATTTTTCTAACAGCTATTCTGCTGGGACCCCAGGGAGGCCTTATTGCCGGAGGAATAGGATCAGCCCTGGCTGACCTGATGCTGGGTTATGTTCACTGGGCACCCTGGACTTTGATAATAAAAGGATTAGAAGGACTATTGGTAGGAATAATAGCTCATCAAAGTTTTATCAGGAACAGAAAAATTACCCCCCTTATGATCCTGGCCTTTTGTACCGGAGCCCTCTGGATGGTTCTTGGTTATTTAGGAGCCGGAAGTTTCCTGGTCGGTTTCACAGCAGCTCTGGGCAGTATACCCGGCAACTTAATCCAGGGTGGAGCCAGTATAATTTTTTCTATACCTCTGGCCTATGGACTGGGTAAATTAATCCCCCGGCTGCCTCTGCTGGAAGATATTAATAGTTGATATAACAGCAAAATTTGCATATGTGGACACAACAATATTCTCATTTATTTATTTCAGATAACCGGATATTAAGAGAATTTTTAAAATATTTTTTAAAAATAGCAGTCTGTTCTACCACAGTTTTAAGCTTTACCCACTGTAGTAATTTTTTTCACAAAGTTGAAGGATTACACTCTCTTTTATTGAATACATATTATATGCAGAGGTTTTTTTGCAAAAACAAAATAAAACATAATATTCTCTAACAGGGGGGATTACAAAATATAAAATTATAATTTTAATCTAAGAAAATAGGTATTATTAAAATCTGACCTGAAATTTATTTTAGATTTATTATTCACAATATTCTATACAGGGAGGTAAAACCAGAAATGAAAAAGATAATTGGGATTATGTTAATAGTGACCTTGATATTGGCCGGAACTGGGGTAAATGCGGTTACAGCCACTGAAGTAGATGCTGAGCCTGATACTCGGCCTTTAGCATATCAAGAACTGGATGTTGAAGAGGTAAGAAAGCTGGGATATGAAGGACACAAAGCCGTAAATTGTGCTTATGGTGGTTTTTATGCACTTATTTCTCCGCTGCAGGAAAAAATAGGTTCTCCCTATACAGAAATCCCCACTTATATGCTCGCTTTTGGAGGTGGAGGAATTCGGGGAGAAGAATCTATCTGTGGAGCTCTGCTGGGAACCATTTCAGCCATAAATCTTATTACCGGTGAAGATTTTGGGCCCCTGGTAGATGAGCTTATTGAGTATTATAAAACTGAACCTTTACCCACCGAAACATCCAATCAATATGCAGCAGAAGGAATATTTTATACAGAACCGGATATTGATGAACCACTGGCTCAAAGTGTAGCCGGTTCTATCAACTGTGATGTATCCAAAGAGCAGTGGCTGGAAGTTGCTGAATATCCCGAATATAGAGGAGAGCGCTGTCATAGGGTTACTGCTGATGTTGCTGCTAAAGCTGCGGAAATATTAAATGAATGGTATGCTCAAAAAGATGAAGTCGTTGATATAACAGCAAAATTTGCATATATCTTTCCCGATTCTTCTTTTGAAAAAATAGAAGAAAATACTTATGAAGTTTTTAAAGATGGTAAATTAATAGGATATCTGGGCCTGGGAACTGAAGAAGGCTCCCCAGCTGCCGGCAGTAATCCGATAACAATAGCAGTTGGTATAGACCTTGACGGAGTAATACAGGGAGTTGAAGTCATAGAGCACAGTGAAACTGAGGCCTATGCTGGAGAATTTACAGAAGAAGAATGGTTAAGTCAATTTGAAGGTTTAAGTGATCCAGGAAATGTCTTATTAACAGATGATACAGGTGAGATAGATGTTATTACAGGGGCTACTGAAACCAGTGAAGCGGCAGTTTTTATAGTCCAAAATGTCTTTGGAAAATTGATCGATTTTATTGATTAATAAATCTTAAACAAAAGATTATCATCTGTCGAGCAGAAAATAAAAATGTTTGAATGTCATAAAAGAGGCCTCTCTGTTTTAAAGGGAGGCCTCTCATATGAAATCAAAATAACAACTACTCAGTAAAACGAGTTTTCGAAATTCAAAAAAGAAATTTTTAACATGTAATTTTTCCGAATTTATGATATGAAGACCCATTGCTACCGGGGTATCAGCTAATGTTATCACTGTATTTTCACTAACATTTTACCAGGAAATATTGTCACTTTCTCCGGTAAATATCTCTTTTATAATTTTAATATGGGTGTTACTATACATACAGTCAGTTCAGGTGTACCAAAAAAACCTTCCTGTCCAGCAGTGATTTGACCACCAAACTGACAGAAATCAGATCCACCCTCGCTCATAAGCTGTTTCATACATGGTAATAATATTTTCCGGCGGACTAACAGTCTGTATGTTATGGCAGGGTGCTAAAATATAACCCCCATTTTCTCCCAGAATATTAATATTATCAATTACTTCCTGTCGAACCTCTTCTTTACTGCCAAAAGCCAGAGTGTATTGATTATCCATAGCCCCGTGAAAAACTATTTTATCCCCATATTTTTGCTGGAGAAGTTCTCTATCCATACCTTTACAGTTCCACTGAATCGGATTCAATACATCAATCCCCAGCTCAATTAAATCAGGAATTATTTCAGAAATAGCTCCATCATTGTGATGCATTACAAATGCCCCTTCTTCATGAGCCAGATCAATCATTTTTTTCATACCTGGAAAAAAGAATTCTTTAATCTGTTCAGGGGAATACATCAAACTTTTTTCAGCACCCATATCTTCTGCCACATAAGTAATCATGACTTCACCGGGAATCTGTTCATAAATCCTTTTGGTGTTTTCATAACTAAAACTAAATAACTTCTGCAGACAGTAATGAACCAGCTCCGGATTTAATTTTAAATCTAAAAAAGCCTGTTCCTGGCCTCTTAAATTTTTATATACTAAAAATGGTTCAGAGCCTCCTCCCCGGATGGGGTGCTCTTCTTTCCCCTTGATTTGGTCAGGTATACTTGAATAATCATACCACTGTAAACTGGGCCATTCATATTCTTTTTTTACCTCATTTACAGTTTCAAAATCAGCCAGAGGGTGTTCGACACACTCCCGATAAACCCCCTCACCATAAGAGATGCTTTCATATTTACAGCCATAAATGTCTTCATTCTCAGGCACAGCAGGACCCACATAATCAGGTCCCACTGTTACCGGTATATCAATATGTAACCTGTCATATACCTCATTTATATCACTGCAGTTTAAATGAGTTATTAATTTTTGATTGAATTCCTGAGTAGCCCAGTAATCCAGGGGAATTCTATCCGGTTTTTTTCCGCTTAAAACAGCCTGCCATCTTTCTTTTGGGGTCATCGTTTCCTTTTGAATGATAATCAGCCCTTCCCTCATGATTTTTGAAATTCAAATAATCTTTTTATATTACCTCCCATTATCTTATGCTGTTTTTTTTCAGTAATTTCACCATCTAAAAGATCTTCATACTTTTCTAGGGCCTCACTTATGGAAACAAATGGCATATCACTTCCAAAACATATTCGTTCTGCTCCCAGTGTTTTTACAGCCTTTAAAATTGCCCTTGAACTAACATTACTGCCAATTAAATACATGTTGGGATATTTCTGGGCCACTTCTATGACTTGATCACTAATTTCTGGAGTTCCGGCTCCACCCATATGGACCAGCAAAATTTTTAATCCGGGAAAAGTTTGAGCTATTTTAGCTGCCCGATGGGGACTTGTTTTATCAGGTGCATCTGCTCCAATGTGAAAAGCCAGTATTTTCCCTGTTTTTGCTATTTCTTCAATTACAGGAAGCGCTAATTTCTCATCATCAATATAATAATCATTCTGGGCCCCATTTAACTTAACCCCATAAAAACCATAATCATAAACACATTTTTTTACATTATTAATTGCTGTATCTACTCCTTCACGCGGATCAGCCCAGCCAAAACCCAGGATTTTATCAGGATATTTTTTCATAGATTGAAAAACATATTCGTTTGATTTTGCTACAGTACAGGGGGGCTGGAGCCAGGTTAAAGCTTTATCCACCCCGGCTTGATCCATCTCTTCTATAAGTTCTTCAACCGAAATTCGATTATCTCCCTTTAGTGGTGATATATGAGTATCAGCATCAATTATCATTATTATCCTCTCCTTAAATTATTTTTATATTTTCTCATTTTATTTGCTTTTTTTAAAAAATATGTATAATCAAATATTTATTGTTATAAGCTTTTCACATAATTTTGAACCCCTGATTTTATAGCATTTCAAAGACTATAAAAAGGCTTTATATCATTTTAAAAAGTTATGTGTGAAAACAAAAAATCACATTTATGGGCAGAGCACCTCATTATTAATAATATTCAACAGCAAACACTGGTATCCCTGCAAGAACTTATTGGTTTAGTATCTGAATTTAAATATAATACCAATAACAAAAAGCCCCTCCTAAAGGGGCTCTCTTCTTTTTCATATTGGCGGAGAGGGAGGGATTCGAACCCTCGGTTGGCAACAAGGCCAACACATGATCTCCAATCATGCTCCTTCAGCCAGACTCGGACACCTCTCCTTATTTTTATATAAAAAATCTTAAAACAAAGGTTTACTGTTTAGCTGCAAAAAAATCACGCAGAAATAATTATAACATCACCATTTATATCTGTCAAGAGTTTTACAGCAGCCTGCCTACTCCATGAGGTAGATATGATACATTTTCGCAATCTCCTGTCCCATTTGGGCCACAGCAGGTGAGATATCCCTCATGGAAGTCTGCCTGGAGCCCAGAAAAATTCCGGCCCTTTTAATAATATTAAAGGAAACTAAATCCCACAGAGAAGCAAGATCACTCTTCTTAAAGTCATAAGTGTCTTTCTGGGAATTAAACCTGCGGTAGTCAAGTTCTCCCCCATCGATCATCAGGCTGTAAACATTGGCATCACTAATAATCTCCCAGCCTGATTTTTCCAGCAGGTTCCGGAAAATAAAACGTCTTTTTTCTTTATCTACATCCCAGAGCTTGGGCTTATTCCACTTAAAACCCATGCCCAAAATTCCGTAGGCATATTTAGCTCTCAGTTTTTTTAAAAATCGCTCAGCATATTTCTCCCAGCCAATTTCTGCAACCAGGTCCTTATCAAAATAATCTCCCGCATGATGCAGCACATTTTGATATATAACTCCATCTGTTGAGGGCAGCTCATCAAGTGCCGCCAGATCAATGCTCTTTTCCACAAAACTGCAGCGGTCTTCAAGACCCATAGCCCGGGCAATCTTTCTGCCTAATTCCAGAATATCAGGCTTGATGTCATAAATAACAGCTTCCTCAATCAAATCTTCATCAAGCAGAGAAAGAGAGAAAAAACCACAGTTACCGCCAATATTCACCACTTTTTTTAAGGGCCGTTCCCAGATAAAGGATCTAATCAGCCTATAGCGGGGTAAAACTCCTTTATAATCTGAAATATTTTGGAGGCCCAGCCTCTCAGAAAGTCTCTCCGGTAACTGAAGATACTCATAATACATATGTTTCTCAAGTAGTGATTTTAACTCAGTGTCTTCCACAATAATTTCACTCCTTATAGAAACTTACCGGGCCTGTTTTTTCGCTAAAAAAAATTAAACCTGTTAGCTATTTTTGAAAAACAGCCCCCCTAACCAAATAAAAGTGTAACATATATCCTCTATCTTTGCCAATGATATGCAGTATTTAATTGTACAAAAACTCAATTTAATAATAATTTAACTTTTTATCTGCTTTCTGGCTCCGGTCTGGACTTCAACTTCTTCCAGACTGCTCATATTTTCAAGAATTTTTTCCTGTAATTTGTGGGCCTGAGAAGTTGAAATATCTCCCCTCACCAGCAGGGTACGCCCTCCATTTTTTAAACCTATTTGATCAAGCGCACTATTTAATATTATACCCTGATCCTGAATAAAATTCCAGATTAAATAAAGTTTTTGCGGATTGTTGTTATGAGATATACGTCCATACCAGGACAGCAATATATTATTAACATAAAGCCAAAAATAGGTAATAAATAGAGAACCAAAAAAAGTAAACACATTAAAATAACGGGCGGTTTCCGAAATCAAAAATAAACCGATGGTGAATAAAAATGTGAGGGCCAGTTCTTCTCCCCCAATCCTGAATTCGGTATCGGCATCTACCTGACGGGAAAAAGAAAGATCATGAGAAATACAAAAACGACGCAGCAGGGCAGCCGGGGCGCCCAGAACAGCCATCAATAGCAGTAATTGGTAAATATAACCCAGATAGCTGAGTACAATCTCAAAAGAGTTATTTAAGCCCCGATAACTGGCAAATATGACAAAACTAATTTCAAGAATGAAATACAGAACAGGAGGCAGCAGTATAATAATTACCCCGGTTAAAATGCCATTAATTATTATCACATGAAGAGGATATACCGCAGCTCTAATATCCTGAATATACAGCATCTTCCCATTTCTGGAAAAAACTTTCAGCAAATTGGGTATAGATTCAACTCTTTCCTGTTGGGCTTCCACCGGTCTCCCCTCCGGTTTTTTTAATGTTCAGAAAATAATCTCTGCGTATTTCTTGCTGAAAAAATCTAATAGTAGAAACCAGTCCTTACAAAAAAAGGTTAGACCCGCTGACTCTGCTCCCTTGTAATTTCCAGAGACCCCATAATAATTCTGGAGCTCACCAAAAGCTGCAGTTTTCTGTCCTCACTGACGGTACTTTTATCTTCGGCAGTATTGCTGAAAAATAATCCGGTTTTCTTCTTTCCGGGAACAGCAATTCTGCCCATCAGGCCCCTGTTTTCAATCACCAGTGACATATCCTGGGGCAGCCATATTTTAACCTTACCCAAAACTGCACGGGATTCCAGCATCAGGGTATATTTTTTTTGTTCGGGATTCAGATCCTCAAGGTCAAATTTCAATTCCTGATACCCAAATAAAGAGGTCAGACTGCACTGGTTTATATCCCAATCATGCAGTCTATTCCTCTTTCTTAAAATAGCATTGAATTTATCCGGACCGGGAAAAAACCATTGATAAATATAACTTATAATAGAACGAGATAGAAGTATGATCAGGGGGGCAAATAAAACAAGAGCAAAGTATATTAAATAACGGGTCATTTACTAAACCTCCATCAGTATTCCTCCGGCATCCTGCCAATTGTAGCTGTCAAAGTCCGTTCTTCTCCATTACGTATAATTACAATATCCACCAGTTCTCCAACTTCCAGGTCCATCATGATATTTCCCAGATCAAAATATTCCTCTACTCTTTGTCCGGCCAGTTCTATAATCACATCTTCACTCTGAAGGCCCGCTTCTTCAGCAGGTGTACCCGGTAATACATCAACCACCAGGGCTCCTTGCCTGTCCGGCAGATCCAGAACTTCTACCATATGCTCCGGTATATCTCGATAGGAAACACCCAGCCAGGGGCGAACAATCTCTCCTGTCTCTTCCAGTTCTTCAATAAAATCAATGACCGTATTAATGGGAATGGCAAAACCTATTCCCTGCCCTACAACACTCACCGCAGTATTTATACCAATAACCTCACCTTTAATATTTAACAGGGGGCCTCCACTATTTCCGGGATTGATTGCAGCATCTGTTTGAATAAGATTGCGATAATTACGACCTCCTTCAGGGGTGGGAATATTAATGGGCCGTTCCAGGGCACTAATAACTCCTACGGTGACCGTATTCTCATAACCAAAAGGATTACCTATCGCTACCGTCCAGTCTCCCGGCCGTATTTTGCTTGAATCCCCAAGGGGGATAGTCTCCAGTTCTTCATTGGTTTCCACTTTTAGAAGTGCCAGATCCAGAGAAAACTCACCCCAGATAAGTTCAGCCGCTTTTGGTTCAGCAAATCCGGGAATTTCAACTTCAATTTCACTGCTGTCATGAATAACATGCTCATTGGTGACTACATAACCATCTTCAGAAATAATCACTCCTGAACCAAAACCTTCTCTAAAATTCGGTTCATCCTCATTGGGCTCCGGGAAATCAAAAAAATCATCATCCTCGAAAAAATACCAGGAATCACGATCAGCTTCAGCCCGGGTATTAATTCTGACAACTCCCTCATTTACATCTTCAGCAATATCAGAAAATATATTTGAAAACTGCCACTCTGGAGATACATCCTCATCTGTATCCTGCATATCACTGCCTTCTTCTCTATTCTCATTTTCCATACCGGTCTGCTGTGCTTCTGTGAATATCTCACCCAGCTCAACCTGACGATTACTTCCCTCTATATCAATGTATTCAAGAGTACTATAAGCAAAAAATCCGATAAGAACAGCAATAAAAAGAACAAAAAACAGGGAATATTCTCTTTTCATAATTTACTCCACCCCTTCTCTGCATAATAGGAATAATCAAGAATAAATGCCCGAAAAAACGATAACTCAAACTCATTTTTTCTCATGTTTTTATCTGTATTATAAAACTTCAATAAAAAATGACAATATCCTCTATATAAACAAATTATAAATTGATTATAATTATAATATTATTTTTTATTATAATAAGCTGCATAAAAAAAATAAGTTAACCATTTACATGGGGACAGCATCAGAGCTGCATCTACCGTCCTATATATTAGTAATTTTTATTATATTCAGTTTTTTAAAATGATTTTAAAATCTTTTTTGAAAGTTGGTAAGGATATCTCCTGGGCCTGTATCATTTTAAAGAATAATGGCGGAAGGGGAGGGATTCGAACCCCCGAGGCAGTAAAATGCCTACTCGATTTCGAGTCGAGCGGTTTAAGCCAGACTCACCCACCCTTCCCGGCTGTCAATCAGATCTCAAATCAGCAAAAAAATTCTGCAGAAGTTCTCTGCTTTCTGCGGCCAGGACACCGCTTATAACCTGCAGGTGATGATTAAAACGTTCATCTTCAGGTAAATTATAAAGAGAACCACATACACCTGCTTTCTCATCAAAAGCTCCAAAAACAAGGCGATTAACTCGAGCCTGCAGCAAAGCACCGGTACACATGGTGCAGGGCTCCAGAGTAACATAAAAAGTACATTCATTCAGCCGCCAGCTCTGCAAATAGTTAGCTGCCTGCCGGAGGGCAATCATCTCAGCATGAGAGGTGGGATCCTGTTTTTTTTCCTTCAGATTATATCCCCTGCCTATGACCTCTCCTTTTCTTACAATTACCGCACCAACAGGAACTTCTTTTTGTGAATAAGCTTTTTTAGCCTCTTTTAGGGCCAGCTTCATATATTTTTCATCAGCAGCTTCCACCGGCTTCATGAACTGGGTCACATCCTGTAATATATTGAATTATATAAAATCAGAACAGGCAAATAAAAAGCCGGGAGGTTTCCCGGTTTTTAACCATTATCTTTATTATTACTATCAATACTCAATCCTTTTGGTATGAATCTGGCAAATTGGCGTGCCCGGGAGGATTCGAACCCCCAGCCTACTGATCCGTAGTCAGTCGCTCTATCCAGTTGAGCTACGGGCACAAAATAGGTTTTTATTCACCGGAAAATTTTATATTGCAGTTATATAATAACTGAATTATTGCCCCATGTCAAGGGGAAAGAACAACATTTTTGCTGAAAGTTTACTCCTGCAGGAGACCTTCAATATGCAATATGATTGGCATTTTCTTCATTTATTTTCGTACAAATATCTTTTTGAAAATGCAAATCTCTTTTTGCCATTTTAAAATAATTTTTGAATTCTGTACAATATTGCAGGATTCAACTAAAAAATATTGAATACATAAATTGAGGTGATATAAAAATGGCTTTTACACTTGAAATAGGAGACCGGGCTCCTGATTTTGCTCTCCCGGCAACAGATGGTAATATATATACCCTGGATGACTTTGCTGAAGCTAAAGTACTTGTTGTCTTTTTTACCTGTAATCACTGTCCTTTTGTCACCGGCTCTGATGAAATAACCAGAGAAACTGCTGAAAAATTTATACCTCAGGGAGTTGAATTTGTAGGCATCAATTCCAACAGTGTTAACACCTATGAAGAAGATTCCTTTAAACACATGATTTTAAGAATGGACGAAAAAGACTTTCCCTGGACATATCTACGGGACGAAACCCAGGATACAGCACGGGACTATGGGGCCCTGCGAACTCCTCACTTTTTTGTTTTTGATAAAAACAGAGAGCTTATTTATACCGGTCGGGGTATAGACAACCCCCGGGAACCGGAAAAAATGACCGTAAATGACCTGGAAAATGCTCTCAGTGAACATCTGTCCGGACAGAAAATAAGCACCCAGGTCACAAATCCCATCGGCTGTAATGTCAAATGGGATGGCCAGGAAGAACACTGGATGCCGGAAGAAGCCTGTGATTTGGTGTAAAAATGGAATGAACTTAAATAAGTTACCGATTTAAAAAAGCCCCTTATGTGTTTAATTTAAAAGGGGGCTTTTTGATATCAAGCGCTGTCTAACATTATCTAAAGCTATCTTATTGTACCTGCTGCTTTCCCTCCAAGCAGGACTATACAGGAAATATACGTTTATTTTTACCGAATTCTAATTGAACC
>SL_8KL_010_SEDDRAFT_10003541_pt1 | contig 12855 bp, 8 predicted proteins | sample SodLakKL_010_SED_4_FD_11160 | JGI IMG/M metagenome (IMG submission 11160) | reverse complement strand
AGATGAATTCTCGAAGTCTATCGAGAGTTTCTTTTCCTTCAGGTGTAGATCTATAGAATTTGATCACTCTCCCATCCGTTTCTTTTTTTTCAGACCTCAATAGGCCTTTCTCTTCCATCTCGTGAAATATGGGGTAGATGGTACCGGGGCTTATAGAATAGCCGTGGCTCTCCAATTCATCTATCATCTCCGCTCCGTAAGTTCCTTCTTCGTCGGCATGATAAAGTATGTGGACCCGCATGAATCCCAACAGTACTTTACGTTCGTACATGATATCGATATTCGATATCGAAAACCGATATTAATATGTTATGTATCTTTTTGAGTTGATACTCCGCTCTTTTCAAAGATCGAATTCCTCTTTTATCTTATCCAGTAACTGAGTAAGTTGTTCTTTTCCATATATGTCCTCGTACACGTTCAAAAATCCCAACACCATATTTTCAGAGCTTTTTCCTATATCCTTTATCCTTTTTTCCCTTTCCTTTAGTTCCTGCTCGCCTGTCTCGGTCAACTGATAGTACTTTCTATCCTCGGGTTCACGATCGGCTCTTTCGATGATCCCTTTTTTTTCCATCCTGTTCAAAGCCCCGTATATGGTACCGTAGCTCGGATCCCAATGACCGTTGGACTTATCTTTCATCGTATCGATGAGTTCATAGCCGTAAGTGGAATCTTTCTCTTCCATTGCCTTCAAGATCAGATAACCGATCATCTCGCTGGGTATCCTTTTCTGCATCTTTAGCACTTGTCATACCAATCAGCGAGATATATTTGATGTTTGTGCAGTAACATTTAAATATATCGCTACGTAGTATTACTTAATATAATATTACGCAACGTAAGGCAGATAAGATGGATGTTACAACTATAGGATTGATCGTACTGGCTGTGGCTCTTCTGATATGGTCTACATTGAAAAGTAAGAGTAAAACGAAGAAGAGTTTGAAAGTCGCCGGGAATATGTTCAAGGGTATAGCGGTAGAGATCATCTCGATATTGGCCCTGATCGGTCTTTTTCTGACTCTAGTCCCTCCAGAGACGATACAGATGCTCCTAGGAGATACNTCAGTAGGTGTCGCNACGCTGATCTCGGCCTCTTTCGGAACAGTAACTTTGATACCTGCCTTCGTGGCTTTCCCACTTGCGGCTTCTCTTGTCGACGCAGGAGCGCATCTGGTTTCCATGGCGGCGTTCATAACCACTTTGACCATGGTCGGTTTTATAACCGCCCCTATAGAGATCGAATATTTCGGGAAAAAGTTCACGCTCGTGAGAAATGTTCTGAGCTTTGCTGCCGCGATACTGATATCGTTAGGGATGGGTTTGATATTATGAATGTAGAGAAAGTGAGGGGTTTTATGAAAGAAAACAAGATAGCGACCTTTACCATCTTGGCCTATCTGGTTGTGTTGATTTATTCACCTTCACTCTTTCTCGGTGGTCTTAAGATGACTTCTATATACTTTATGGAGATGCTGGAAATATTGCCGGCTGTTTTCATCGTTATGGGCTTGGTAGAAGTATGGGTCTCTAGAGATACTATCATGGGTATATTTGGAAAGGGAGCCGGTTTGAAAGGTAGGTTCGCTTCCGTATTGGTAGGTTCGTTTTCAGCGGGTCCAATCTATGCCGCCTTTCCCGTTTGTTACACCCTATTGAAAAAAGGATCAACAGTATCTAACATCGTGATCATATTGAGTGCTTGGGCGGTCGTAAAGATCCCGATGCTGATAGTTGAGGCTCAATTCATGGGTCTCCCTTTCATGTTCACAAGATATATCTTTACCGTTCCCGCGATCATCCTCATCGGGATGATAACAGGCAAAGTGATCAGTAAAGAGTACATCGTCAAAAATTCGAGCAAGGAAGGACTGTTGGTCGAAAAGATCGACCAGGAACTCCCGGGGCATAACTGTGGTGCCTGCGGCTATCAATCCTGCTGGGAGACTGCAAAAAAGATCATCGATGGAGAAGAAGACCCAAGTGTATGTGTGCCTCTCGATAGTGAAAATAAAGACAAGATCGAAGAGCTCGTAAGAGAGAAACATAGGTAGACATCGGATCGAACTTCAACTTTTCCTTCGTCAAAATCTCTAAAGACGTTCAAAAAAGGTTTATAACTCTCCGTCGAATCAACTTTGTACCTAGGAGGTAACGTCACTTTGAGCGATCCGACCCCCATGATGAAGCAGTATTATGACATCAAGAATCGACATCCCGATTCTATAGTCTTTTTCAGGATGGGTGATTTTTACGAGATGTTCGACGAGGACGCAAAGACCGCTTCAGAGGAATTAGACATAACCCTGACCTCTAGAGATAAAGACGGCGACGATCCCACTCCCATGGCAGGAGTACCTTACCACTCTGTGGATAGTTACCTGCAGAGGTTGATTGATAAAGGTTATACGGTCGCTATCGCGGAGCAGACACAGGATCCAAGCGAAGCTTCTGGTATCGTGGACAGAGAAGTGGTTAGGGTGGTCACCCCGGGAACCGTCATCGACGAAGGTATGATAAAAGGCTCGGGCAACAATTTTCTCATGTGCATATACGGAAAAAAGAAGTTCGGCGTCGCCACCGTAGACGTCTCTACAGGGGATTTCTTCGTGACCCAGGTTGAAGATAAAAGCGACATGTTCTCCGAAGTCCTAAGATATGAACCGACAGAATGCATACTTCCTAAATCGAGTTACGAGGATGAAGATTTTCTTTCGGAACTCGAGCAGGAACACGAGATGATGATACATACTCATCGTGAGGATGCGTTCTATACCGCGAGAGACGAGGTCTTAGAACATTTTGGCACCGATTCTTTATCACCTCTAGGTCTCGAAGGTAGAGAGAAAGCGGTCAAAGCGGCAGGAGCCGCACTAAATTATCTGAAAGAGACTCAGAAAAGAGCGATGGATAACATACGTCGGCTGCGCTTCTATTCTCCCGACGAGTACATGACTTTGGACGCTACCACTTTAAAGAACCTTGAGATATTTAGGAACTTGAGAGAGAGGAGCAAGGAAGGCACGCTGCTGAAAGTATTGGATGAAACCGTGACGGCTATGGGCTCAAGAAAACTTAGAAGCTGGCTGCAGCAGCCGCTTTTAGAAGTCGAGAGGATAGAGAAAAGGTTGGACGCCGTGGAGATGTTGAACGAAAGCATCTTCCTTCGTGACGATCTGAGAGACGAGCTCGACGGTCTGTACGATATAGAGAGATTGATAAGCAGAGTGGTGTACGGCAATGCCCACGCTAGAGATCTTCTTGCGATAAAGAATACCCTTTCAAAGATAGAGCCCGTCAAGGAGACGTTGAGAGAAAAAACATCAGAAAGTGAAGAAGTAGATAAGGATAAGCTCGAGGAGATCGAGCGGAAGATAGATACCCTTGCGGATATAAGAGAGAAGATAGATTCCGCCGTAGTGGAGGATCCTCCCGCCACGATAAAAGAGGGCGGCATGATCAAAGAAGGTTACGACGAAGAATTGGACGAACTGAAAAGGAAGGCCAAAGAGGGCAAGGGGTGGATAAATTCACTTGAAGAAGATGAAAGAGAAAAGACGGGTATCGATAAATTGAAGGTAGGCTACAATAAAGTTCACGGCTATTACTTAGAAGTCCCGAAATCGAAAGCCGACGGTGTACCAGAGCACTATTCTAGAAAACAGACCTTGAAGAATGCCGAAAGGTACTACACTGAGGAATTGAAAAAGAAGGAAGAGGAGATAATAAGTTCGGAAGAGAAGATGGAAGCCTACGAATACGAACTGTTCAAAAGACTGCGGGAAGAAGTGGGCGATGAAGCCGAAAGGTTTCAAAAGACGGCGGAAGCTATAGCTGATTTGGACGTATTGACCAATTTCGCTCATGTCGCCATAAGGAACAATTACAACAGGCCGGAAGTTTATCCGGGAGGCAAGATAGGTATAAACGCTGGGAGGCATCCCGTGGTGGAGAGAACTATAGAGGAAAATTTCGTACCTAACGATGCCCTTCTCGACGACGTGCATAATCAATTTTTGATCATCACTGGGCCCAACATGTCCGGCAAGTCCACCTATATGAGACAGGTGGCCTTGATAACGCTCATGGCACAGGTAGGCTGTTTTGTTCCCGCGGAAAAGGCCAAGATCGGCGTAGTCGATAGGATATTCACCCGTGTGGGTGCTCTAGACGATCTAACCAAAGGACGTTCTACATTCATGGTAGAGATGGTGGAACTAGCTAATATCCTTCACAATGCCTCCGAAAACAGCCTGATCCTATTGGACGAGATAGGCAGCGGCACAAGCACATTCGACGGCTTGAGCATCGCCTGGGCAGTCACTGAATACATATGTAGAGATATCAAAGCTAAAACTCTCTTCGCCACACACTATCACGAGATAACCGAGCTGGAAAAATCACTGCAGAACGTCAAGAACCTCCACGTAGCTGCGAAAGATACCGGGGAGGAGATAACTTTCCTAAGAAAGGTGAGAGAGGGAAGTACGGACGAAAGTTACGGGATCCACGTTGCATCTTTAGCGGGTTTACCGGGTCCCGTGGTGAAAAGATCCCATGAGATCCTGCGGCAGATAGAAGAGGATCATACGATCGAGATGAAGAACCAGGAGGGTCCAAGATTTACCCAGATGGTATTCGATGTGGAGGAAGAAGAAGAGAGCACGAAAACCGACTCTCATCCCGTTATAGAAAAGTTGAAAGAGATGGAAGTCGAGAGCATGACCCCTATAGACGCGATGAACGAGCTTTGGAAACTGAAGGACGAATTGGAGGATTGATATGAGTCGGATCCAGATACTTTCGGAGGACACGGTCAATCAGATAGCCGCCGGCGAGGTGATCGAGAGACCCGCTTCTGTGGTAAAAGAACTGATGGAAAATTCACTAGATGCTGATGCGGATGAGATCGAGGTCAAGGTAGAAGAAGGCGGCAAGAAGAAGATAGAGGTGAAAGATAACGGCAAGGGTATGACGAGAGAGGAGGTGAAATTAGCATTCAAGAAGCACGCCACCAGCAAGATAGAGGATATCGAAGATCTAGATGATCTGAGCAGCTTGGGTTTCAGGGGCGAAGCCCTACCGAGCATCGCAGCGGTTTCTAAAGTTACCGTGCTAACTAAGACTGAAGATCAGCTCGAAGGAACAAAACTCGTGATCAACGGCGGCGATATAGTCCAGGTCGAAGAGGTGGGATGCGCCGAGGGAACTACTATACGAGCAAGAGACCTTTTTTACAACACTCCGGCAAGAAAAAAATATCTGAAGAAGACCAATACGGAATTGGCTCACGTGAGCGAAGTGGTCACTCGAAACGCTATAGCGGAGCCCGAAGTACAATTTTCTCTGACCCACGAAGGGAGAGAACTCACCTTCGTTCCCAAATCCAGTTCAATGCTGGAGAATATCAAAGCCATCTACGGAAAGGAAGTCGCCAAAAAGATGGTTGAGGTGAAGAGCGAGGAGAAAGTTTTGTCGATAGAAGGTTACGTCAGCAAACCCGAAATCAATCGTTCTAACAGAAGACATATTTTCACCTACGTCAACTCTAGGTACGTGAAGAACAACATACTGAAAAAAGGTATAACCAAAGGCTACGGCACGCTCTTGAAAAAAGGCAGGTATCCACTAGCTTTTCTTAACTTAAAGATAGATACTAGGAAGATAGATGTCAACGTTCATCCTACCAAAACTAAGATAAGATTTTTGGAGGGAAACGAAGTGAAAGAAAAGATCGCAGAAGCCGTTCATTCCGCTCTTTTGAAAGAAGATCTCGTTCCGTCGGTTGAGGAGAAAGAAGTAGAAAGAACAAAGAAGGCTGGGAGTAAAGTTGAAAAACAGGAGAAAAAAAGAAGCGACCTGGCTCAATCCCAACTCGATATGGAAGAGAAAGCTGAAGTCGGGGAGTCAAAACTATCTCATATGAGGGTCGTAGGCACCTTAAAGGATATGTACATAGTGGTGGAAACACCTTCAGGTATGGCAATTGTGGATCAACACGCAGCCCATGAAAGAATAAATTACGAAGATCTGAAGAAGAAGATAGATGATAAGATAGACAGCCAAAAGCTTGTCTCGCCGAAAACGGTGGAACTTCAGCCAAAAGAGGCGGCCATATTACGGGCCAACGAAAAACTGCTTTCAAATCTAGGATTCGAATTGGATCACTTTGGAAAGACAACTTTTAGGATAAGAGGCGTACCGGTGATATTCCACGAGATACAGGAGAAAGATATACTGCATTCTGTCTTGGATGAATTGATGGAGCGTAAAGGGACCAGTCTGGAGAAGAGGCGTGAAGAGATGATAAAGTATATGGCCTGCCATGACTCCGTTACCGCGGGAGACAAGCTTTCCATAACGAGGGCTAAAGAACTGTTGGAAGAGTTAGGGACTACTGAGAATCCTTATACGTGCCCTCACGGAAGACCGACCATAGTAAGCTTCACGGAGAACGAGATGAAGAAATGGTTCAAACGAACGTAGAGGATTTGAAGGAAAAATTTATAAGATAGATTCTTCTATGAGCAAATCCCAGAAAAGAATTTGTATATAGTAAAATTTTACTACTTTCACAGCGGGGTAGGATAGCCAGGAGATTCCGTCGGGCTCATAACCCGGAGATCAGTGGTTCAAATCCACTCCCCGCTATCTTTTTTCACCGTTTCTTTTAAATAATCGGGAGTCATGGCTTTGACCCGCAGATAAGATGAACCCGGAAACTAGAGAGGAGTATTTAGAAGCCCTTTACAAGATCTCTCTTAAAGAAAAAAAAGACAGGATAAAGACAGGCGAGATAGCTGAACATATGGGTATCTCGTCTCCTTCCGTTACTGAAGTGCTTCAGAAACTAGAAGAGGAAGATCTTATTGAATATCGTCCGTATCACGGGGTCGAATTGACCGAAAAAGGCAGAGAAGAAGGAAAAAGGATAGTCAGGATCCACAGAGTGTTAGAAGTCTTTTTAGATGAATTTTTTAATATACCGGAAGAAGACATCCACGCCAAAGCGTGTGAGCTTGAGCATATATTCGATATGGATATGGTGGACGATATATGTAAGAGATTGGGCGCACCTTCGGTCTGCCCCCACGGAAAAGAGATACCCAAGTGTGGTTCAGAAAGATGTCCAATAGAAACCGAGGATTGAAAAACTATATTAAGTCCTTTTCTAATCTAAAAGGCAGATATTGGATAGAGGAGTGAATAACATGACGGAGACTGAGATAGATAAGCTGAGAAAAAGATTGATTGAAACGGTAGATAAAGACAAAGAAGAGGGCCGATTGAAAGAAGATCTTGAAGATGAATTTCTCAAAGATGAGATGGTTTCTCTTCTAAAAAGCGGAGGCATCGAGCCGAACAAGAATTGGACAAAAGAAGAACTCGCCGAAGAGATGCTCTCGGAAAACTTCATAGAAAAGATAAAAGAAGAGTTCACACCCAACGAGGAGGAGAAAGAGGAGATCAAGATAAAAGGAAAAGAAAGCAAGATGCCCATTATAGATGAGATGTTTTCACCTTCAAAGATGTTCATGGATTTTAGAAAGGGAGAATACGAAAGCATAGAAAAATTTTGGGAAGACGTTCAGAAGAGCATAAAAAGCGGCTTTGCTGAATTCAAGATGCCGCCTCAGAAATACTGGGAAAATGTAGAGGAGCAATGGAAGAAAAAAGTAAGAAAGCTTCAAAAAAAGATCGACGCATTATCTGAAACTGAGATACCCCAAGAAGAACTCGAAGAATTGAACCAGATGTGGAAGGGATTCACAAAAGAGATTAACCTGCACGTGGGCGAGATACCTATCGAACTCCAGTTGAGGAAGAAAAAAGTCTTAGATATAATCAAGGAGCATTCGGAGGAAAGCAAGGAGATCATATCTGAGAAGGAAAGAGATATCAAGGAACTGTATCCCCTTTGGTTCGATATGATCGAGATGATAAGGGAAGAACTGGAAGAGGCTAGAGATTACATGGAAGACAAAGAAGAAGAGATCTACGATGAATGGGAAGAGTTCAATGACGAATTCACGTTGAAAGTGGAAGCCATGGCGGTGGAACACGCTGAAAATATGGAAGACGTGAACGAGATCTGGTCTTCGCTTTCAGAGAATTTCGAAAAGAAACTAGCCGAAGGCTTTGCAGAGCATGATCATATCTATAAGGCTTTCTGGGAAGAGATGGGCCGTGAGAAACCTATTATGTTCAAGAAATTCGAGGAGTTCAGAAAAAAGATAGAGAAGGATTACTCCGGTATGGTCGAGAATGCCCTTGAATCCATAAAGAGCGGGTACGAGGAGATGATCTCACCGGTCGAAACAGAAGCAGTAAAAGAGAAGGAAGAGGAGATAGAAGAACTCAAAAAGAGGATAGAAAAGTTGGAGAAAAAGCTCGAAGAGGAATAAGAGCACGAAGAAAGGAAAGGGTCTTAACACCCTAAATCCCCTTATATTTACAACATTTTCAGCAAGCTCGTTTAATTCTTCAGCTGGATAATCGTATTCGTCGGGATTCAATCCGTGTAGTCTAACATATGCAACAGGATGATCTGATACCGGTTTTCTCCTTATCAGGTCCACGATATGGATCAGGTCGTGCTCATCACAGAGCTCCTTTACCTTTTTTGGATTTTCTTTCTAGTCGTCTTTTCGCTCCCATCTTACATCAAGACCAGTCTTTTCGATCTTTTCGAAGAATCGCTAGATGTTCTCTCCATTTCCACCGCTGCAGTCGAAGCTAGCCGGAGTTTAGATAGATAAGACTCCAGCATCAAGAGCTTCGGCTGTCTTTTTCGTCTATAGTTCTTTCCATCCTTCTGCCGTCCTCACCATAGGAAGTTTATAGAAATTAGTAGTAACCGTAGCCGCACGTACCTATCTTCACCTTAGAGGACTTGCCCTCTGCCATAGCGTTTTTAAAGATGATGTATCGATGATAAAATATTTTTGTTTTCCTTATCCCTTTGAACGAGCGGTAATTTTTTATCTCTTGAAAAGGATGCAGAAAACAATGGCGAGACAGTGCATCAAGTGCCAGAGAGAGATAAGCGATCTAGCCTCTATATGTAGTGGATGTGCTGAAGAGTTCCTTTCAGAGAATATTTTTGGATTGGTATGCAGTCCTACAATATCATCTCCTCCCATCGACCGCTACAGGGAAGATTCCGATCCTATTTTGGCTATAGGCGAGAGACCAGGACTAGATTTGAACTTCGAACCCGGAAAAAAAGTGATAGAAGAGTTGGAATCGCTGAAACTTGAAGAGATGGATGAAAAAAGATACGAAAGAGTCGAGAGAAGGATGAACGTCATACTCGCTGAACTCGGCGTACCTAAACATATCGATTTTGAAAAGTATTTTTATTCTAAAAAAGAAGCGGAGGTCTTTTCTCAACTTTACTATGCTTTAGAAGAATTAGAAAATGAATTTGAGGAAGAGAGAGGCTGTTCATCTTTATACCTGCGGATAGCAAATCTATTCTATTATGCATACAAGTGTGCCGATACTGGACTTTTTGAACTCGATTTTAGAAAGAATATAACGGACGATTACAAAGAGAAAGCGGAGGGGTTTTATGAGCTATCTGCTCAGATAGTAGAGGACGAAAGTGAGATATATCCTTTGAGAAACAGGGCGTTTCTGCTTTTAGAATCGGCGGAACCGGAGAGAGCGGAAAGTTTCTTTGAAGAAGCCCTTAGGATAGATCCAGATGACTTAGAATCTAGACTCGGTCTGATAGAGACGCTTCTGGAAAAGGAAGAATTGGACAAAGTTGAAAACGAGATGGATAGAGTGATCAAAACAGCTGAAGAAGATCCGCAGTTCCTGTTTTTGAGAGGTGAACTGGCGAGAAAAAGAGACAAGTGGGGACGAGCTATACAATTCTACAAAGAAGCATCGGAACGTGAAGAAAAGAAAGGCTTCGTCCCTGCGATGCTTTCGCAGGCCTCTCTATTCTTGGAAAACGACATGTCTGAGAGAGCGGCGGATATTTATGAAATGATCGTGGAGATCGACAAAGAAAATATTCGGGCCTTAAATGGTCTAGGGATTTCATCAAAGGCTCAAGGCGAAAATAAAGAAGCGCTCAGATGGTTTAACAAGGCCTTAGCTATAGATTCTCACGATAAAGACTTGTGGGTAGAAAGAGCCGAGGTATTACAGGAGATCGGTAACTATCAAGAGGCTTTGAAAGATCACAACAACGCTCTAGAGATCGACAGCGGATTCGAACGCGCCCAGGAAGGAAAAAATGAATGTCTCGAATCTCTAAACGAAGATTGACTATAAACAAAATATTGTGCTCAATTTCCTTTTCGGGTAAGATATTTAAACCTAAAAATCAATACTATTATAGAGGAAGACATAACTCATATTAAATTCGTTGTGTCCTCTTCAACTAGTCAAAGACGTAGAAAAAATCAGTAAAAGTTACGTCTTTGACTATAATATTGAAAAAGAGGTTTTAAGGATGAAAAAGAAAGCATTTGTCGCCGCCGTCTCTTTTATTATATTACTGAGTGGAATGCTAGTGGCTGTCGGCGGCGAGGCGATGTGGAACGGCGAGGGCGATGCAGGAGAATACGACGCTAATATTGACAGCGAAGAAGACGACGTTAAAGCGGAGATGGATGTTCTAGAGAGTAGAGAAAATAAGTTAGAGATAGATGGAAGTAAAGAAGAGTATGAATCTCAAGACGGGTATGATCCCGCTGAGAGTATGGATGATACCCCTACAGAGGAAAAGGAGAAATGGGATCGCGTCCAGTCCTTGAGATCATCTGATGATAGTGTCGAACCCGTTTTGGTTCGGACTCTCGATAAATGTGAAGATATCGTCATGGAATATAAGATACCAGAGCCTAGATTTAACGAAATAGAATACCAGACTCTCAACGGCAATCCTACTCAGCGCTTGTCAATCGGTAACGCTGAGCTATACTCAGAAGCGGGTAAACCAGAGATCCCTATGATTCCAGCCCGCGTGGTCCTTCCTAGAGACGAAGTGGTTGACAGCGTAGAAGTCATCCCTATAGAACAAGAGACCTTACCAGTTAGACATCAGCTTTCGTACGGTGAACAACTTCAACGGATCTCTTGTGACTCTCCAAACGAATTGTCTACGCAGCCAGATGAATCAGTGTATGGTTCTGATGAAGCATATCCATTGAATTCATATGAATTACATGAAACTCAGTACGCGAACGGTTTTGCTATCGCCCATATCGATATATTTCCAGTAGCTTACAGGCCTTTGAGTGGGAGACTCGATTACTTCAGCAAATTCACCCTTGAGATCGAAACTGTAGAAGATACTGAGCACGATATCGGTTTACGGGTAGATGTAGAACGATTTGAAAGGAGACATAGTTCTTCAGTTGATAACCTAGGGGCCTTAGAGACGTACACTGATGGTGAAATCAGAGGAACATACCAAAATGTTGTAGATAGAAATGAAACTAATACATATGTGTTCATCACGAATGAAGACGTGGCCGATGATGAAAACGTGGACCCTAATGTTGATGATTTTATTGATCATCGGAAGGATGAAGGCTATTCTAGCACGATGGTTACTACGGAACATATTTATGAAAACTATGAAGGGCGCAACAATTTTTACAAAGTAAGGAATTTCATCAAGGATGCCTATAACAATTGGGACACTGAGTTTGTTACCCTAGGTGGAGATACCAATATAATTCCTTATAAGACAGTCTATGCAGAATTTGCGGGCTACACCGAAGACATACCCACCGATCTGCCTTACCAGTGTCTCGATGGCGAGGAATGGGACGATGACTTTTATGCGGAAGTTATGATCGGCCGTATCAGCGGCGAGAATGCGGAACAGATATCAAATCAACTCTATAAGATCATGGAATATGAGAGCGATCTTCAATCTGGAGATCACCTCCAGACCGGTTTGAGCGTGGGCGAGGAATTGGATAGTGACACCTATGGTAAAGAAGCGATGCTGGAGTTGGAAACGTACTTCTCTGAGAATTGGTCATGGGAAGGCCTATTCGATATAGACGGAGAATGGAGTAAGCAGGAAATAATCGATCTGATCAACGAGGATTCTTTCAGCGTTGTTAATCACCTTGGTCATAGCTGGATAGATTATAATATGAAATTGGATAATGGTGATGAGTATAGTTTAACCAATACCAACTATATGTTCTTAAAGACCCAGGGTTGTTGGCCCGGCGCGTTCGACTCTGACTGTATAGCTGAACGCTTCACTACGGAGAACGAGATCGGAGGCATGTTCGCAGGAGTTTTTAACTCTCGTTACGGGTGGTACAGTCCTGGTAATCCAACAGGCGGTCCTAGCCATCAACTGCACCGTTCATTTTGGGAGGCAGCTTGGGATCTTGATATGGATTATTTCAGTGAATACAACGAATATTCCCAAAGAGATCATTATACAGATTATCGATGGGATGTTCTTTCTGCTAATTACTTCGGCTGCTCAGCGACCCCTTTTAGGGGAAAAGAATACGATTTAGAGCTGAGTATAGAAGGAGAGGGATCAGTAGATGTGGAGCCGGATGAAGTGGGATATCGACATGGGACTGAAGTCAACTTGACAGCTATAGCCGACGAACACTGGTGCTTCGTTGAGTGGACTGGCGATCACCAAGGTTCTGACGAACAGATTACTATTATTATGGACGAAGATAAAGAGATAACTGCGCATTTCGAAGAGCATACTTACAGTTTAGATGTAACGGTAGAGGGAGCGGGTTCGATAGAGATATATCCCTATAAAGAGGAATACGAACCTGAAACTGAAGTTGAATTGACAGCCATAGCTGACGAACACTGGTATTTTGCTGAATGGACAGA
>SL_8KL_010_SEDDRAFT_10003540_pt1 | contig 12858 bp, 17 predicted proteins | sample SodLakKL_010_SED_4_FD_11160 | JGI IMG/M metagenome (IMG submission 11160) | reverse complement strand
GCTGGTGAATTTTTAGGTGATAATGAATTTCGTATTACATTTGAGTCGCTTGATCGTGGAGATTGGGGGGTTCGTGAAATCGCAGGAGCATCCAGATTCCGAGTGATTGGTGACACTACCATTACGGATATACAAACTGACATTGTGAGAGATGTAATTGAAATGACTATAACAACAGGATTCAGAGAAACAGAAGATGGTATGTTGAGAATTTTTGCAACAACCAATTTTCCTGGAGTCCAAACACTTGATGTCGAAGGGGCACTTTTAGACCCACGACTTTATGTGAGTAGAGACGAAGTACAAAGACAAAGATTTGGAATTGGATTCCAATTAGGTTATGGGTTTACATCCGATATGAGACTATCACCATATATTGGTGTTGGTGTATCGTATAATTTGATACGATGGTAAAATGAGTATTACGGGACAAAAGAAAACGTTGAAACAAATAGTAGCAGAAGAATACAAAAAGTGTGCTTCGGATGCAATCTATTTTATGAAGAAGTACTGTAAGATACAACATCCACAACGTGGTAAAATACCGTTTCACCTATATCCATTTCAGGAAGAAACTCTTGAAGATATAATTGAGCATAGATTTAACATTATCCTAAAATCACGCCAGTTAGGTATATCCACATTAACTGCGGGTTACGCATTATGGAAAATGTTATTTCACTCTGATTTTAATGTTTTGGTTATCGCGATCAAACAAGATGTTGCGAAAAACTTGATTACAAAAGTTCGTGTGATGTATGAACTCCTACCATCTTGGTTAAAGGGTGGTTCATTGGAAGATAATAAAATGTCATTACGACTACAAAATGGATCACAAATCAAAGCAGTTTCTTCATCACCAGACGCCGGTCGGTCAGAAGCCCTATCACTTTTGGTAATTGATGAGGCCGCTTTTGTCGATTACGCAGACGAAATTTGGACATCTGCACAACAAACACTTTCAACTGGGGGTTCTGCAATTCTTCTTTCAACTCCAAACGGTGTGGGTAATTTCTTCCACAAAATGTGGGTTGGTGCAGAGGAAGGTAAGAATCCATTTAATCCTATTAGACTCCATTGGACAGTTCATCCAGAACGAGATCAAAGTTGGAGAGACGAACAAGATGAACTACTTGGGCCAAAACAAGCTGCTCAAGAATGTGATTGTTCATTCATTTCATCAGGTCAGTCCGTTATCCAACCAGAACTACTCGAATTTTACAAACAAACATATGTTATAGATCCTGTCGAAAAGAGGGGTATTGATGGAAACTTTTGGATATGGGAGTATCCAGACTACACACGGTCTTATATGGTGGTTGCTGACGTTGCTCGTGGTGATGGAAGTGATTACTCTACATTTCACGTTATTGATATAGAATCCGTGACACAAGTTGCAGAATACAGAGGTAAAATGAATACGAAGGAATTTGGTAATTTCTTGGTAGCAGTTTCTACGGAGTATAATAACGCATTACTTGTAATTGAGAATGCAAATATTGGTTGGGCGACCATCCAACAGGTGATTGACAGAGGTTATCCAAATCTATTTTATATGTCCAAAGATCTAAAGTATGTGGATGTGGAACGTCAATTGACAAATAAATATCAAAGAGAAGAACGACAGATGACTGCTGGATTCTCAACAACATCCAAAACCAGACCACTTATCATATCCAAACTCGATGAATATTTCAGGGATAAATCTGTAATCATAAAGTCGAGACGAACAATTGATGAACTTTTCACATTTATTTGGAAAGGTGCGAGAGCGGAATCAATGAAAGGGTATAATGATGACTTGGTTATGGCATTGTCTATTGGATTATGGGTACGAGATACCGCGTTGAGATTACGACAAGAGGGAATTGATCTTGTGAAAAACGCACTTGGAAATATACAAGTAAACAATACACAGATGTATAGTGGTATGTATGGTGGTGCTAATCAACGAGAAAATCCATACGAAATTGACGACGGACACGGAAATAAAGAAGATTTAAAGTGGTTATTATAATAACTTTATATTTATAGACTATGGAATCAACTATACACGAAATTTTAAAACAACTTATCCGAGAGGAACTTGGATTGTTACGTGAAAGTAACTTTGGAACGTCACCAAAATGTATTTTTTTAGGTGGGCCTTCTGGTGCTGGTAAATCAACATTGATACGAGAATACATACCGAAGGGTTTCAAAGAAATCAATTCCGACGACGAGTATGAGAAATTATTGAGACGGGCGAATATTGGGATGAAACAGAAGGACTTTGATTCCGAGAAACTTTCCAAAGCTGCAAAAATGCAAGCCAGAGCCCGTAAATCAACGGAATACCGATTACAACATTCAGTCGATCAGAGGTTGGACATTATTATTGATGGAACCGCGGCTTCTGTGAATCCAGTTAAAAAACAAAAGAAAGAGTTGGAAGACATTGGTTATGATACATTTATGATACTCTTATTTGTATCACCACTTGTATCACTTCAGAGAAATATGATGAGAGGTGACGCTGGTGGTCGTGAATTACAACCCGACATTGTATTGAGAACGTGGAGAGGTGTCCGAAAGAACATTGATGATTACAGACGTTTGTTTGGTAATGATATCGTGGTCTTGGACAACAATCCTGACGATGCAATTACAAACTTTAAGAAAGATATGATTGAACCATTCTTTAGTAAAGTTGATAGAAAATTCAAACCGAAGTCACCAGAAGAAATTGCAAAACGACAGGCTCAAAAAGACAAAATGTATAAGGAGATCGAAGACCTTTCAAAAGAAATTCCAAAAACTGACACACGGTCAGATTTGAAATCACAATTAAATCGGTTTCTGCGGAAATGATAAAATTAAAATCATTATTATTTGAGTCCGACAGTCAGTATGATATTTTTTGTGATATGGATGGTGTATTGACCGACTTTGACAAGGCGTATTATGAATTGACAGGTGAGAGGGCAAATGTCGTAAAAGACAAATTGTCACCACAAGAATTTTGGTTTCCTATAAAGAACGCTGGCCGTGAGTGGTGGTCAAATATGGATTGGATGCCTGACGGAAAGAAGTTATGGTCGTATATTAAAAAGTATGACCCTACACTATTATCAGCACCATCCATTGAAAAATCATCAAAAGTTGGAAAACGTAATTGGGTAAATAACAATCTGTCGGGAACCAAATTGATAATGACACGTTCAGCCAACAAAAAGAAATATGCAAGTCCAACATCCATTTTGATCGACGACACAAAACGAAATATTGACGATTGGATTAGTAGTGGTGGAATTGGTATCCATCACACATCAACATCCAATACAATAAATCAATTAAAAAAATTGGGACTATGAAAGGAGCATTCTACGGTAAGAAAATAACAATAGGTGGTCGAACATTCGAACAAGGTCGAGTGTATGCGAATCCATACGCATCCGCCTTCGCACCAATAGAATCCACCACAGACGACGATATGAAATTGGTAAATATTTTAAATAAATCTGACAAGCTTGACGAATCAGATCATGACAAAAAGACCCAATACTATAAAAAGTTAATTAAAAGGGAGAAGATACTTAAAAAAGATAAAAAAGATGACTTCGTATATCTTGTCACAGATAGAAACTCGGATGATGATATCTTCTACGGAGCAGTTACTGCATTCCACATTCCAAGTGGATTATACGCGGGTGACTTGGACGTTGCAAAATGGGGTGGCACTGATGATAAATTTTTAGAGGGAGCCGTGGAAGTTCATCCAGATTTTAGACGACAGGGTGTAGCATCACAAATGTATAATATATCAGAAAAGTATTTCAGAAAAAGATTCAAACCGGCCTCACCACAATCTCCAGATGCATCAAAATTTTGGAAAAGTAGAAAGTAAATACTTATATAATAGGAATAACGAATATAATTAAAGAGTAGAGTATTAAATGGCTGACAATTCAACATTTTTTAACAGATTAAAGAAACTGTTTTCGACACAAGCGATTGTGACCGTCGACAGTGACGGTAATCGTAATGTGGTTGATGTCGATGAAAGACAACAAACAAACTTATCACATTTACGTGACAGGTATACCAAAATTCAAAGGTCATTCTTTGAGTCCGCGGGTCTACACAACTCTATGGCGTATCAACAAATCCGTAGAGAGTTATTCCGTGACTATGATTCAATGGATCAAGATCCAATTATATCATCAGCTTTAGATATTTATGCCGATGAATCTACTACTCTAAATGAGTTCGGTGATATTATACAAATCAACTCAAGTAATGAGAGAATTCGTGACTCACTCGAAAATCTTTTCTATGATGTATTAAACATTGAGTTTAACTTATGGCCATGGGTAAGAAACTTATGTAAGTATGGTGATATGTTTTTATCACTTGAAATTGCACAAGACACAGGTATTGTAAATGCAAGACCATTTTCCGTTTATAATATACAGAGAATGGAAGACACCGACCCACAGAATCCAAATTATGTGTATTTCGAGGTCGAAAATGATGACAAAAAGAAATATGAGAATTTTGAGGTAGCCCATTTCCGTCTTCTATCCGATATGAATTACCTACCATATGGTAAGTCAATGATTGAAAACGGAAGACGACTTTGGAAGCAATTGACTCTGATGGAAGACGCGATGTTGATTCACAGAATTATGAGAGCTCCTGAAAAGAGAATCTTTAAGATTGACATTGGTAATATCCCACCAAATGAAATTGATAATTACATGCAACAAATTATCAATAAAATGAAGAAAATCCCATTCACGGACAGAAAGACTGGAGATTATAATCTAAAATACAACATGCAGAATATCACAGAAGATTTCTACATGCCAGTTCGTGGTTCAGACAGTGGAACCGAGATAGATTCCCTTCCAGGTCTTGAATACAACGCGATTGAGGATATTGAGTATTTAAAGAACAAATTATTTGCGGCATTAAAAATTCCACGAGCCTATTTAGGGTATGAAGAAAATGTGAGTGGTAAGGCAACTCTGGCCGCAGAAGATGTGAGATTCGCACGGACAATTGAAAGAATCCAAAAAATTGTGGTTTCTGAATTGACAAAGATTGCGATTGTCCATTTATACGCCATCGGAATTGACGATGAAGAAATGGCCAATTTTGAATTGACTCTCACAAACGCATCTACAATATACGAACAAGAGAAGATACAACTGTGGTCAGAAAAGATACGATTAGCGGACGATATGATTCGTACCAAAATGTTTTCACGGGATTGGATTTACGATCATGTATTTGGTATGTCCGATGATGANGTCGATGTTGAAAAGGCAAAAGTCATTTCTGACCTGAAACAAACATTCAGACAAGAACAGATTGAACAAATGGGTGAAGATCCAATGGCTCCAGATCCAGAACCAACAGATGTGGAAACTGAACTTGAGTCCATTAAATCAGACTTATATAAAGATGAGGGTGGTAGACCAAAAGAAGGTGGTAATTATGGTAGAGACGATCATCCATTAGGTAGAGATCCACTTGGTAATAAAGAAAACGAAACCGAACGGAAACGTGATAATCGTCAATATAAACCAAAACCGAACAAACTTTCGGACGGGTTTAAAAAGAAATTCAGTAAAACACCGTCAATATTGAAAGAAAGATTTGACATGTTGAACGAGTCAAACATATTAGATGATGAGTCTGATAAAAATAATTAATGTAAAGAGTTAATTTTCTATATTTATAGAGTATAATATTGTATAATAAATTTATTATTTTAAGATGAAAAAAATCAAACACTCCAAGTATAAGAATACTGGTATATTATTCGAACTTTTAGTACGTCAAATAACGTTAGAAGTCCTTAATAATTCTGACAAAGCTAATGCTCAACGAATTTTAAAGGAGTTCTTTGGTAAAAAGACGGAACTTGCAAAGGAATTGAGATTGTATAACCTTTTATTGAAAGAGAAGTACAACTCTGAAAATCGTGCAGAAAAGTTCATTGACTTGGTGTGTGAGGAACACACAACAAAAATTGATGTGAAGAAATTAAACAAGGAAAAGTATAACCTTGTTAGTGAAATAAAGGATTCATTTGATATGGATCAATTTTTCTCATCAACAATCCGAAATTATCGAGAATTTGCTTCGGTATATAAGTTATTCGAATCCAAGAGAGAAAAGAATTTTGATATTAAAGATATATTCAATTCAAAATATACTCTTGTAGAGCACGTCATGAATGACTCGGTTAAACACAAAGAAAAGAAAATTGAAAATAAAGTTATTAAGGAGTATAAGTCACAACAGAAAGATTTAAGATTNCTGGCATATAAAATCCTTGTGGAGAATTTCAATAAAAAATATACAAAACTAAACGAAAGTCAGAAAACTCTATTGAAAAAGTATATTAATAACGTTTCCAATACAACAAACTTTAAAGAATATGTAGAAGGTGAAGTATTACCTAATATTATTAGTGAATTACGTTCTTTAAATTCAAACATTGACGATAAAGTTACAAACATCAAATTGAATGAAACGATAAAGGTATTAAAGAAAATTAAACCTGGACGTGACGTATCCGATTCTCATGTAACATCAATCATGTTAGCGTATGAGTTGGTTAAAGAAATCAAATCAAAAGTTAAAAAATAAATGAAATTAACGAGAGAAACTTTACGACAAATTATTAAAGAAGAAATGTCAAGACTTAATGAAAAGTATGANATTTTTGTCGGAAAACACGTAACAGGACATACAGTCGCNGACAAATCACAAGATGATCCAGACACACGAGATTATAAGAAATTAGCATTCGTGTATAATGATGGTAGAGTTCAGTGGTATGATAAGGACGCTAAAAAAGACCGTGAGGTTAAAAAGACCGTTGACAGATTGGTGAAACAATCAAAGAANGAATCCAAGTCCACACGGTTAACGGATATTATGNAAGAGGACATTGAGTTCCGTCACCTTGCAAAATCCGATAACTTTGACATTATTACACCAGAAGGTCGATTCGAAATTGAAGTAAAGGGTGGAAAACCTGAATACATCATCAGTGGTGGTAATCGTATAAAAGTNGACCGTAANCCNGTATACAAAAAGTACGAGAAAGAGATNAAAGACTTTTTGAAAGAATCGACATTGACCGAAGATTTGGCAATGATTAGAAAAATCGTAAGACGAGCAAAGAAATTAGGAATTGACGATTGGGATTCACTTGAAGATTTAATTCGAGATGAATTTCCAAAAGCAACAGGAGCCGACTTTACATTCGCACGACAAGAATTAGGTATTTAACTTATGAAAATCACAGAATCGAAATTACGAGAAATTATTCGAGAAGTTTTAGAAGAACTCGAAGAAGACGAAGTGGATGAGGCAACAACCACCGCATCAATGGATGGGTATCAAACTCCACACGCATTTTCGACAAAGGACGAACCTGACGATGATTATGTTGACAGATTAAATCGGTCTACTGGATACACACGAGTTAATGAATCAAAACTTCCCGTGGTATCCGTTAACAAGAAACAATATGATGGATTAGAATCAGGAAAGTCTGTTACAGTTTCACGGTTGTCCACTGGATTGAGACATAATGTAGATCCTAAAATGTATAAGAGATATCCAAAAAATCTGAAACAGATTGAGATATTAAACCCACGAACAAAAAAACGAGAAGTCGTTAATGTTGAGAAAGTGGAACATGAAGATTCAGGTGTTTACTTAACATTAGTTAAAGAATCAATTAACGAAAACACTGCTCCTAAAAATTGGAAGAAATTAACGAAGGAGAAAGAAGACGAACAAGAATATAAGAACCGTTGGTTGGAGTTAAAACAATCCGAAGGAACACCGAATCAAAAGATTGGGGTTGGTATCCGTAAGATTCGTAGAGAACTCGCTGAAATGGAAAAATTTGTAACTTGGTATTCACGTATCCGATCAATGAATGAATTGGATAAAGACGACTATTGGAAACGAACACAAAAGCATCTTAAAAAGATTAAAGAAAGATTGATTGGATTTGCCCATAAGATTCAAGAGTTGGACAGACCAATCAGTGAATCCGTAATTAATGAGTCCGACGATATTGTCAAAATCACTCATGGTGATAATGATTGGCATATGAAACGAATTGATGGAACACACGTAATGTCAGCAAATAACGAGAAAGCACTTCGTGATGGTAGGGGTGCAGTATATCATGTCGCACAATTTCGCGACCGACCGTTTTATGCTGATGTGAGAAAATGGTTATACGGTAAGAAGGACATTGATGGAAATTTTTATAAAGATTAAAACTGAATACGTATAAACAATGGTAAATTATACGACAACTTATTAAACAATTACAAACCGAGTCAAATGAACAAAAAAATATTGAAACTACGAAATATTATTAGAGAAGTAATTGATGAAGTGATAGAATTAAATGAATCAGATGATATCATCAAAATACGTCATAATAGAAATGATTTATATGTTAAAAAGGATAAAGACAATCACACACATATTATGATTTCCAAAAATATAAAGGATATTCACAACGATACTGGTGAAGTCTACCACATCAGACAACTTTCTGGTCGACCATATCAAACTGATTTACGAAAGTGGTTACATGGTAAGAAAGATATTGATGGAAATTTTTATAAAGATTAAAACTGAATACTTATAAACGATGGCAAATTATAGAAAAATTATACGACAACTTATTAAAGAAACTATCCAAGAGGATAATGAATATCAAGATCTTGTCCAAAAAGTGATGAATATTATAGGTATTGATTCACCACAAGACTTAGACGATGATGGTCGTGCCAAGTTTTTCTCGTATTTAGATAGTATTTGGAATCCAGAAGATGGAGAGCAACGGAGAGATCCTGACCCAGTTGAATTAAAACGAATGTTTGGTGAATCTATTGTAACTGAACGTAAAGGTTCAGATATATCCATACTAATTGATACACTTGTAAATTCAATGGAACACTTTGAAGACCCAAATGAATTTGTAGATCATATTGCATCACAAACCAAATACAAACCAAATCAATTAAAGAAAATATTTGATAAGTATTGGAAAGTTGGTGCACGTGACCGTTTTTCATGGGACACTGCCGAATGGACTAATTGGTTAAGTCAATTTGGAATCAATGAGTCAGTAAATGAATCCGAAATACCAATCGAAAAAGTAAAAGTCGGACAGACAGTAACAAATCCAACGGGTGGAAAGAAAAGAACAGACCCACCAATTTTCAAAGTAGATAAGATTGAAAAGAGAAAGGGAAGTCGTGGTGAAGAAATTGTATTACACGGTAAAGACCGATTTGGTAAGAAACAAGCTTTAATCCGTGACAAAGGTAAACCAGTTAGAATCGAAGAATCCATCAATGAATCAAAACCACATGGCCCGAAAATTGAAGCATTGAATGACTTCTTTAATGGTAAGATTTCTGCCGAAGAGTTGAAAAAAATGGCAGATGATGTATTTGGCCGTCCAATTGCAACCAAAAAACAATTAGACGATTTTGTGAATAACAAATTTTTACAAGGTGTAATGGCCGACGCATATGATATAGCACCAGCACAACTTGAACGAAAAGTGAAAGAACTATTGAAACTTCGAGTGTATGAAGGAACTTTAATGGAATCAAGTGGTAATTGGAGTATTGTATATTATGACAGTACAGATCCATTTGCTGGTGATGTAATACGAAAGTTTCAAGAATTCGACAAAAATAAGATCGCAGGAATATTTAAAGCAGCAGTTGACAAATTCCTTAAAAATGAAGGTGATACCGTAGAATTTGTAAGAGGATTAAATGATGTAATTTTGGCAGTTGAATTGAGAAATGGAAAACCAATGACTCAAGTAACCAAAGGTAGTAAAACGTATTATAGACCATTTAGAGGATTCAAATAAATAAAGATATGAGTAAATTACTAATAGAGACTAACCTTTTCGAAGGAACAATTAAAGAGGATAATAACGGACGAGTTCTTGTAAAGGGAATTTTACAGAGAGCTGGTGCCGAAAACCAAAATGGTAGAATTTATCCAAAGAATATCCTTCAACGAGAGGCTAAAAAGTACGAACAACTTATTAAAGAACGACGTGCTTTAGGTGAACTTGATCATCCAGATAGTGGTGTGATAAACCTAAAAAACGTATCTCATAACATTCGTGAAATCCATTGGGAAGGTAATGATCTTGTTGGAACCGTCGAAGTTCTATCCACACCGTCAGGAAACATCCTTAAAGAACTCCTGAGATGTGAGATAATGTTGGGTATATCAAGTAGAGGTATGGGGTCTACACGTCAGTTAGATGGTAACAAGGTCGAAGTTCAGGAAGACTTTGAGTTGATCGGCTGGGATTTTGTTTCCAATCCATCTACACATGGAGCATTCATGACACCAATGATCGAATCTGTGATAAAGAAAATAGGAACGGACATATGTGGTGATTGGTGTAAGTCACAACATTTGATGAGAGAAATTATAACCGAACTTGGAGATCCAACCAAAATAAGATGAAAATAACAGAATCAAAATTACGAGAACTTATACGAGAAGAATTGGAATCAATGAATGAAGAAAATTTCAATGTAACGAAATTTACAACCATGACTGGTGATGCCTTCGAACACATCCAACAAGGTCTTGAAATCTTACAAAACGATATTCCAACGTACCTCAAGAAAACACAACAGTCCGGTATGATATCCCGTGAGTATGAAAAACTTGTTTCAGATTTAGATAAAACATTGACCAAACTTGATCGAGTATTAAGTAAATAATTAGATGAAAATAACAGAATCACAATTACGAGAAATTATCCGAGAAGAACTCAAAACTCTTAAACAAGAGAGTAAGTTTAAAAAATCGGATATAGAGAAAGCTATAAAAGCCCAAGATATTTTGGATAATCGTAATATTGTCGGCCGAGAAAGAAAAAAAGCCGTTATAGATTTATATAAAATTGCATCAAAATATTCAGAAGAACCGATACGAACGGTTAAAGGTGCATTATTAACTTTAGATTTAATTGAACCGTATATCCGATGAAATAATATTATGAGTAATAAAAATTTTGACATGATAAAATACTTAAAGGAGAATCGTATAACTTTAAGAGAATTAAAATATAACACTGATAAAAAGAAAATAAACTTTTTAAGTAAGAAAGGTAATATAGTTACGTTCAAAAATAGAATTAACGGTCGATGGCAAGCTGTCGTTACGAAATTAGAAAAATCCCGTAAATCTGATAAAGTGAAACTACATGGTGAACTTGGATTTGAGACACGGTGGTTTGATGATATTGACGATTTAATAGACGCGATAGATTGGGACTTCATGGAAGATAGCCATTAAATTATTAAAAGATTATGAGTAATAAAAAATTTGACATATACGATTACGTAAAGAATAACAATTTCAAAATCGGAGCTGAAGACAATAAAGAGGCTAAGAAAACCTTTAAGGGATATAACGATGTCCGAAAGACATTATTGTCAGAAGCGAAAGTAAAGGATGGTAAATTCTCTATTTCCGAATCATTGAAAGGTGAAAACCCTGATAAGAAACCCCTATCTACGGAAGTCAAACGTCATTTCTTGGAAATAATATCCACATACAACACATACCAAGAGCAAATGGCAAGACAGTCCGACATTATAGAAGTGGCGGAAACTCTTGGTGGGATTGTGGGAGCTGCAAGAGAATTGACTTTACACGAAGCCGAAGATTGGTTCGACAAGGTGACTATCAAACGGAATATGAAACAGTTGGAAAAACTTGAAAAAGATTTCGACAAAGTGGCTCAAGAAGCGAAAGCAGTAGATTCACGAATACAAGCACTCTATGAAGACATGGGTCACATTCTCAACCGATACTATGAAGTGAGTGATATAGACCCTGCCGTTATGAGAAAACGTCTTGGTCAGTCTCAACCAGAAACTCAACCACAACCAAAATCGGACGTAGTTGAGAAAAAGAAAAAGAAGAAGTATAAAAAAGAATCAAGTTTAAAAAATATTGTACTTGGGAAACATTACGATGAAACTAACTAAATCAAGATTAAAGGAAATAATTCGAGAAGAAATACAAACTCTCAAAAAAGTTAATGAAATGAATGTCGGTGACACTGTTTATATTGATAAAGATAAAAAGACAGGAAATATAAGACACATTCATTCCAATCAACGAAAGGCCACTGTTGAACTTGACGATGGTACAGAGAAGATATATTCATTACGAGATTTGACAATTGAAACTGTAAAAGGTAGATATAGTGTTTCTGTGATGCAAGAAGTTATACACGAAGTATTAAATGAAGAAGAATATGATTATTGGAGAGATTACCAAGCGGGTGTAATTGATAGAGCAACCTATGACCGACTTGTTAAACAGTTCCAACAACGACACAGTGGATATCAACGTGGGAGAGCCCGAGCAAGACAAAGAGGTAATCCAGTATATTTAGATGTTAAATTTCGTGAAAAGGATTCTTTGAAACAAAAACACGGAAAGGCATTACGTTGGGATCCTGAAAAGAAATTATGGTACTACTTATTAGAACCTGGAGATCAACTACCAAAGGATTTAGAAAGACGAAAGAAGTAATGATACGACTTCAAGATATTATAGCCGAAGCTCCATACACTGGTAATTTGGGATTTGAGGAAATGATGAAATTCTATGAGGTTGCAACCGAACGAGAAATTAGTCAATTGGAAAGTTTGATAGATAGTGGAAAAGAAAAACAAGCTTGGAAGTTGATACAGAAAATAACAGGTATGAAATTAAAAGGTAAGGAGTTTAACTAATGAAAATAACAAAATCAAAATTACGAGA
>SL_8KL_010_SEDDRAFT_10003539_pt1 | contig 12860 bp, 10 predicted proteins | sample SodLakKL_010_SED_4_FD_11160 | JGI IMG/M metagenome (IMG submission 11160) | reverse complement strand
TTGTATACCTGTTATTATTATCATACCCGTTATTATTAAATATTCTGTATCATTTATGTAATTCCTGCAGATTTCAAATTTTTAATTTGATTTTTTCAGCCCGGGACAGCATTTCATCGGCATGTTTTAAGCCTGCTGCAGTTTTTTTATCTCCCCCCACCATCCTGGCAATTTCCTGCTTGCGCTCCTCCTCTGAAAGCCGGGTTATTCTGGTTTGAACTTCATTTTCTCCGGGAATAATTTTTTCTATATAAAAATGCCTGTCAGCCATGCTGGCTATCTGGGGAAGATGAGTTATGCAGATAACCTGGCGCTGAATGCTGATTTTAAAAAGTCGATTGGCCATCTGCAGCGCTGTCTCTCCCCCCACTCCTGAGTCTACCTCGTCAAAAATTAGAGTCTGCACCCGGTCAAATCCAGCAATAATGGTCTTAAAGGCCAGCATTATTCGGGAAACTTCTCCTCCTGAAGCTATGTGCTTAAGCTTTTTCAGCTCCATTCCGGGATTGGTGGAAAAGAGAAATTCTATCCTGTCCTGCCCCCGGGAGGTAAGCTTTTTTTCCTCTAAAAAATCCACCTGAAAGCGGGCTTCACTCATGGCCAGTTCCTGCAGCTCCTGAATCAGCTTATTTTCCAGCCATCGGGCAGTTTCTTTCCGGTATTCAGTCAGCCGGTCGGCAATTTCCTGACATTCTTTCCGGGTGTTTTGATAGTCTGCTTCCACCTCTGCCAGCTTATCTTCCAGCCCTTCCAGTTCTTCCTTCTCCTGAAGTATTTCCTGCTGATAGGATAATATCTCAGCTATACTTTCACCGTATTTCCGGCGTAAATTATTGATAAGATCCAGCCTCTGTCGCAGCTGCTCGGCTCTATTTTGATCAAAATCCTGATTTTCATAATAACTGCGCAGCCGGAATCCAAGATCCTGCAGAGAGTAAAATATCTCATCGGCCAGTTTCGTCATTTCTTTGAGATCTTCATCATAATCTGCCACCGACTGCAGGTCATCCTTAATCCTGCCCAGCTGATTTAGGAGGGAGTTTTCATTATAATCATCCCCATTGATGAGGTCACTGGCCTGGCCTGCCGCAGCAGAGATTTCTTCCAGGTTATCAAGCTTTTTCAGCTCCCGGGTTAACTCTTCCAGCTCCCCGGGTTGCAGGTTGGCTTCAGAAATTTCTTTAAGCTGATAATCTATAATATCCAGCCGCCGGGCTCTTTCACCCCTTTTCTTTTCCAGCTTTGCTTTTTGCTGCTGGAGTTTTTCCAGTCTTGTATAGCCAGTCTCCATTCTGGTAAGTAATTCCCGGCCTTCCTCTGGCAGGAGTTCATCCAGAATGTCTAAATGATAGGAACTTTTGAGTAAATTTTGATGTTCATGCTGTCCGTGGATATCAACAAGATAGCCTGCAATTTCTCTGATTAATTTTAGGGGTACCAGCTGGCCGTTAATTCGGCAGCGATTTCTGCCGCTTCTTCTAATCTCCCGGGCCAGGATTAAAGATTCAGGATCTGATTCTATCCCGGCCTGCTGCAAAATTTCATCTATCTCCCCGGACCGGGGAAGAAAATAGCTGGCTTCGATATAGGCAGCCTCCTTGCCATCCTTGATAACCTCCCGGGAGGCCCGGGAACCAAAGAGCATCTCCAGGGCTCCAATAATAATTGATTTTCCTGCTCCGGTTTCACCGGTCAGAATGTTTAAACCCTGAGAAAAGGAAAGGGATAACTTATCTATAATGGCGAAATTCTTTACCTGCAAATCTCCCAGCATTGCCTAACCCCCTGGTCTTGCAGAGATTGAACGCTTTTTTACCTTCAAACCAGCCTGATTTTAGCTGGATTGCAACTCAGCCAATAATTTTAAAAAATCAACTAAAGGGCGCTAAAAGGAACAGCTCTTAATTTAGTAGATCCTTGAATCCCTGAAAAACTTCCTCCACCCTGTCTGCGGGCTTTACCACCACCATTACTGTGTTATCACCGGCTATTGTCCCCAGCACATTCTTCCAGCTGTAATTATCCAGGGTAGCGGCAACCCCTCCTGCTGTACCCTGTACGGTTTTAATCACAATAATATTCTGGCTGTAATCCATATCTGTAACAAAATCCTGAAACATCTTCTGCAGCCAGCCTTCCACATCCGACTGACTTCGGCGGCTGGGTAAAGAGTACTTATACTCCCCTTCCCCATCAGGAACTTTAATCAGGCCTAGATTCTTAATATCACGGGAAATGGTGGCCTGGGTAACTTCAATTCCTTCTTCATGCAGGCGGGCTACCAGCTCCTCCTGGGTGGCTATATCCTCATTTTTTATCAAACTTAAAATCTTTAAATGGCGCTTGCTTTTCATAGACTTACCTCCTGAATTTTAAGGCAAAAATAACTATAACATATCAACCTTCATCTTCTCCCGCAGGATCTGATAGAAATCTCTTCCGGGGAAACGGACCAGCGAAACTTCCTGGCTGGATTTTCTCATCTTAATCTGGTCTCCATTCTGCAGCTCCAGTATGGACCTGCCGTCGGTGGAAAGGTGCATTTTTTTACCGGGTATTTTCAGGTTCACACTTACCTCATCTTCATCTCCAATAACCATGGGGCGCATGAAAAGATTGTGCGGACAGATGGGGGTAATCAGGATAACTTTGAGTCTGGGATGGACAATAGGACCTCCTGCAGAAAGAGAATAAGCTGTAGAACCGGTGGGTGTTGCCACCAGCAGGCCATCGCCCTCATAATTGCTGATAAATTCACCATTGATATAGAGTTCTATGCCAATTAGCTTAAAATTTGCTCCCCGACTGATGACCACGTCGTTCAGGCCATAGCTTTTATAAACCTGCTTCCCGGAGCGATAGACCTCAGCTGTCAGCATCATCCGGTTTTCAACTTCATATTTATCGGCCAAAAGATTATCAACGGCCTCTTTGAAGCAGTCTTTTTCAATAACAGTCATAAAGCCCAGGCTGCCCACATTGATTCCCAGCAGGGGAATGCCGGTTCCACAGAAATGGCTGGCAGTATGAAGCAGGGTACCATCACCGCCAAATAGTATGATAAAATCAACTTTTTCCTGCAATTCTGTTATTTCAGCCGACCGGCTGACTTTAGAAATTACTCTGGCAGAACCGCTCTCCAGCAGATAGGGAATGGACTTGCTGTCTAAATATTCCAGCAGTTCTTCAGCCAGTTCCCGGGCTTTTTCCTTTTGGGTATTTATAATCACGCCTATGATAGGAATTTTAATCAACCCCTCTCCAGCCTGTCCCGGGCTGCTATAACAGTATTCCTGATCTCCTGCTGCCAGTCTTCCAGTTCTTTCTGTTTTTCAGACCTGGTAAATTTTTTCCGGGGTCGATAGATTCCATGCAGGAGAAATTCTCTGTTTCCAGAGGATGCCCCGGTTATGGGAGAATAATCAAGGTTTTCGGAACTGATATTAAGCTCCAGCAGTTTTTTTAAAATCTTTTCAATAACCATTATCTGGACCTCAGGATCTTTAACAACTCCACCCTTACCTACCCGCTCGGGACCTGCTTCAAACTGGGGCTTGATAAGGACAATCAAATCCGCTTCCGGTTTCATAAAATTTACCGCAACCGGCAGTATCAGGGTCAGGGAAATAAAGGAGACATCTACGGTTACTACTTCAAAATTATCGGGAAGATCGCCTGGTATTAATTCATGAAATTTAGTCTGTTCCAGAACTATAACCCTGTCATCCTTTCGCAGTTTCCAGGCCAGCTGATTGGTGCCGCTGTCGACTGCATAGACCTGTCTGGCTCCCGACTGAAGCAGGCAGTCGGTAAATCCACCGGTAGAAGAGCCCACATCCAGGACCAGCTTATTACTGACATCTATGCTGAAAGTCTCCAGAGCTTTCTTAAGCTTTTTCCCTCCCCGGCTGACAAAGGGAGGTTTTTCTTTGATTTCAATCTCAGCATCCTGCCTGATTTTTGTTCCGGCCTTGTCAATCATTTCACCATCGACTCTGACCTCACCTGCCATAATGGCTCTTTTAGCCTGGCTCCGGCTGCGATAAAGGCCCCTTTCAGTCAGAACCAGATCCAGCCTTTCTTTACAGTCTTTTTCAGCCATCTGCCTCAGGCACCTCTGATAAGTCGCCCCGGATAAATTTTTGAATGCTTGCTTTAATTCCTCTGCTATCCAGACCGTAATGGCTGCGCATTTTGTCCTGACCCCCGTGAGGCACAAATTCATCGGGGATGGCCAGATTTAATACCGGCCTGTTCAACCGGTGGTTATTAAATAATTCCAGCACAGCACTGCCAAAACCCCCGGAGCGGACATTTTCTTCTACTGTTATGATATAATCATGGCTGCGGGCCAGTTCTATTATTTCTCCGGGCAGTGGTTTAATAAAGCGGGGATTATAAACTGTCAGGGAAATACCTTCTTTTCTCAGTTCTTCTGCTGCTCTCACTGCTGGATAAACCCGGGAGCCAGCAGCCAGAACCAAAGCTTCCCGGCCTTTCAAAAGTATCTCTCCCTCGCCAGTTTTAAGAGGCTCAGGATCCCAGTTAACTTTAACACCCTCTCCTTCGCCCCGGGGATATCTAACTGCCGCCGGATGCTCAAGCTGATAGGCGGTATGCAGCATCTGCACCAGTTCATTTTCATCCTTGGGGGCCATTAAAGTCAGATTGGGTACCGCCCGTAAGAAGCTGAGATCAAAGAGACCCTGATGGGTCTCGCCATCGCTGCCCACAATTCCAGCTCTATCAATGGCGATTGTCACCGGTAAATCCTGGAGACAGATATCATGGATTACCTGATCATACCCCCGCTGAAGAAAGGTAGAATAAAGCGCCACCACCGGTCGCATTCCGCCCCGGGCCAGTCCTGCTGCCAGGGTCAAAGCATGCTGCTCGGCAATCCCTGTATCATAAAACCTCTCGGGGAGTTCCTCCTGAAAAATATCAAAACCGGTCCCGGCCGGCATGGCTGCAGTAATTCCTGCCAGTCTTATGTCCTTCCGCCCCATTTTTACCATAGCTTCTCCAAAAACCTGGCTGTAAGTCGGATTATTCCTGGTTTTTTCTGACTCTCCATTTTCAATTTTAAAGGGCCCAACTCCATGATAATCCCGGGGACAGCTTTCAGCCGGATGATAACCCCTGCCCTTAATGGTATTAACATGGATTAAAACCGGTCCCTCTAGCTGATCTGCCTGCTGAAAAACTTCCTGGAGGGTGGTTAGATCATGTCCCGGGATAGGTCCTAAATAAGTGAATCCCAGCTCTTCAAACAAAATACCCGGCACCAGAATATATTTCAGGCTGTCCTTGGCTTTATCAAAAGTTTTAAACATGCCGGACCCAATACCAGGGATGGAATTCAACAGACCTGCCATATCACTGGAAATCTTTCTTAAACCGGGGTCAGTTCGCAAACGGGTAAGATAACCGGAGAGGGCACCAACATTCCGGGAAATTGACATCTCGTTATCATTGAGAATAACCTTAAAGCTGGTGCCCAGATCCCCGGCATGATTTAAAGCTTCAAAGGCCATGCCACCTGTAATGGCTCCATCACCTATAACACAGTAAACTTTCTCGCTGCCTCCTCTGCTTTCCCGGGCTTCAGCAAGTCCCAGCGCCGAGGAGATGGAGGTGCTGCTGTGTCCGGTATTGATAATATCGTGCTCGCTCTCCTGATATTTGGGATACCCACTTAAGCCCTGATAACAGCGAATTGACGGCATTTGTTCCCGGCGGCCGGTAACAATTTTGTGAGTATAACACTGATGGCCTACATCCCATACAATTTTGTCTCCGGGACTTTCCAGATGGCGGTGGAGGGCCAGGGTTAATTCCACCACACCCAGATTTGAGGCTAGATGTCCCCCGGTTTCTGCCACAGTACAGATTAAAAACTCCCGGATTTCTTCAGCCAGCTGCTCCAGCTGCTCCGTACTCAACTCAGATAGGTCCCGGGGTGAATCAATTTGCTCCAAAAGATCCGTCATATTTTTCGCCACCTCGTTTTTGCCTCAGCCTTGTTCCTTATCCTAGATATAGTTATCATTCTAAATATATCAGAAATAATTGATTAGCAAAACTGATAAAAATTCCTTTATGCCATTATTTTTCTTGATTATTATATCATACTATCACAGGCCCTGCAATTAGCTGAGCAATCAGCTGCTGCGCTCCAGAACAAAATCTACCAGTTCTCTCAAACTGCCGGCCCGTTCTGCAAAGATAGCAAGTGATTCTCTGGCCTGAGAAGCTGCCTTTTCTGCCCGGCGCCGGGATTCTTCCAGGCCAAGAAGGGCAGGATAGGTTGCTTTACCCCTTCGGAAATCCTGACCAACCTCCTTGCCCAGTTCGCTGCAGTCCCCGACGACATCGAGCAGATCATCGACTATTTGAAAGGTTAATCCCAGCTTTTCCGCATAGGTTTCCAGAGCCTGCCATTCTTCCTGAGAGTAATCAGAACAGAGAGCTCCGGAAAGAATTGCTGCCCGAAATAGAGCCCCGGTTTTCTTGCGGTGAATCTGCTGAAGTTCTGCCAGTTCAACCTCTCTGTTTTCAGCTCTTAGATCCATAGCCTGACCTGCTACCATGCCCTGAACACCCGCTGATTCAGCTATCAAATTTACCAGCCGGCAGCGCTTCTCTGCCGGTAAATCAACCTCAACCAGCAGCTGAAAGGCCTGGGTTAGCAGAGCATCTCCGGCCAGAATAGCCATACCCTCACCAAAAACCAGATGGTTGCTGCGCTGTCCTCTCCGGAAATCATCATCATCCATGGCAGGCAGATCATCATGAATTAAAGAATAGGTATGAATATACTCAAGGGCTGTCCCGGCCCTGCGGGCAGCCCCCTGATTACCTTCCAGCAGCTGACAGGTTAAAAGAGTCAAAATCGGCCGGATTCTTTTGCCTCCGGATAACAGGCTGTAGGACAGAGCTTCCTTAAGCTCAGAATAGATCTGCTGGGCTTCCAGCAGTTCTTCCAGATAGCAGTCGATATCCCGCCGGTAATCCTGAAGCAGTGCTTCAATGTCTTGCATATTTTAACCCCCTGACAGCTGTTTTCCCGGAATCTGTAAAATTAATCCGCCCTTAATGCTGGCCTTCTTAATGTTGGTACTGAAAAAAACGAGGAGATTATCTATTCTTTAGCCAGTTTCTCCAGGATCTCTTCATTCTTTTTAATTTTCCAGTCCAGGGCACCCACCGGACAGGCTTCCAGGCATTCACCGCATTCTTCGCAGTCCACCGGCAGGGGCTGACTGAAAGCCGTATCTATCTTGGTTTCGTAACCCCGATTTTTAAAGCCCAGCAGATATTCATTTACAACTTCTTTACAGATTTTGATGCAGATGCCGCACTTAATGCATTTACCTCGATCCATCACTATTTCCGGATGGTCCACATTATAGCCCTGATCTAATTTTTCTCCTACAAAGGCTTCGGGGTCAGCTCCTAGTTCTTCAGAGTGTTTTTTAAGCTGGCAGTCTTCCCGGGCGGTACAGCTGCATTCAAAACAGCGTTCTCCCTCCAATTCCACTTCTTCCCGGGCAAAGGTAAAGCTGACCTCTTCAAAGGTTTCTTTTCTTTTATCCAGCTCAATATGACGCTGCTCTACCCTGTCACTTTCATTGGGTTCCTGGAGATAAAGCAGCTCATTTTCAGAAACTGACTGCCAGTGACCCCGGGAGACATTTATCAGATAGGGAGGTTCAAAGGTTTCCCCCTTAAGATAGGCCTGGACGCCATTAGCCACTCTCCGGGCCCCGGCAACTGCTTCAACTATGGTGGCAGGTCCGCTGACACAGTCTCCGGCAGCAAAAACATTATCCTGGACCCGGCAGTTATCCTCCTGAACCTCGACATCACCCCAGTCATTGGTGGGAACTCCTTCCGGAGCAATGGTTTTCTGTCCAATGGCTGCAATCACGGTATCAGCCTTTACTTCAAACTCACTGCCTTCAATGGGTATCGGCCTCCGGCGTCCGGAAGCATCAGGTTCACCCAGTTCCATTCTGAGGCATTCCAGCACCAGCTTTTCACCCTCTTTTCTCAGGCTGACAGGCTGGGTGAGAAATTCAAAGTTAGCCCCCTCTTCCAGGGCTTCTTCATATTCATATTCCTCGGCCGGCATCTGCTTGGCCGTCCGCCGGTAATAACAGTGGACCTGCTCGTCGGTTAACCGCAGGGAGGAACGAAGGCAGTCCATGGCAGTATTGCCGCCGCCAACCACGATTGTTTCTCCGGGATCTTCCATTTCAAAGTTCTGGCTGGCCAGCTTTTCCAGATAATCTATTCCGCCCCAGGCCAGCTCCTCACCTTCAGTGCGCATGGAACTGGGCTGCCAGCAGCCAACCGCCATAATTACGGCATCATATTCGTCTTTAAGCTCTTCCAGCTCAATATCTTCTCCCAGCTCCTGATTGCAGTTAATTGTAATTCCGCCCATTTTCTCAAAATGAGCCAGTTCCTTCTCTAAAATATCCTTGGGCAGCCGATATTCCGGAATTCCATAGCGCAGCATCCCGCCTGGTTCTGCTCTTTTTTCATAGACATCGGAGGCAATTCCTGCTCTTCTTAAGAAGTAGGCAGCGCCCAGTCCGGCCGGCCCGGCTCCAATTATGGCTGCCTTCTCTCCGGTAAGCTCCTCCATGTCTTCCAGATACTCATCATAATGCATATCTGCTGCCAGCCGTTTGAAATCATTAATAGCAACCGGCTGGTCTTTAACATTGCGCCGGCAGTCCTGTTCACAAAAGCGGGGACAGACCCGGCCTATACTCATAGGAAAGGGTATTCTTTCTTTAATGATTTCCAGAGCCTGATAATGATTTCCTTCCCGACCGGCCCTGACATACTCTTCAACTTTAGCATGAGCCGGACAGGCCAGGGTACAGGGGGCTTCGCAATCCCCGCTGTGCTCAGAAAGTATGAGATCCAGAGCGGTTTTACGCATATCTTCAACTTCAGGAGTGGAGTTGTTTATTTCCATCCCATCCTGAACCTGACTGGAACAGGATGGTATCCACTGGCCGGATTCAGTATCCTGAACTATACAGACAAAACAGGAAGTATTCTGACTAACTCTATCATCATAGCAGAGACTTGGTATATGAATTTGATTTTCCCGGGCTACCTGCAAAATAGTCTGGCCTTCTTCAGCATTTAGAGTCTGGCCGTCTATTGTGACTTTAATTTGCGACATTTACCTTTCCTCCCTTTCTTACTCTGGCTATTGCATCAACCGGACAGACCTCTATACAGCTGTTGCAGCGGGTGCAATCTTCATTATCTATCACAAAATCATCGCTTATTACATCTGTCGGGCAGTTTTTAATACACTGGCCGCATTCAATGCAGACATCATTATCAATCTCAACCTCAACCAGTGCATCACATTCCAGGGCCGGACAGTGTTTCTCTTCCACATGATCCAGGTATTCATTTTTGAAATATTTTAAAGTGGTGAGAACAGGATTGGGGGCTGTCTGACCCAGTCCGCAGAGTGAACCATTAATTATCTTGGGACCAAGCTCTGAAAGCAGCTCCACATCCTCAGCTGTTCCTTCTCCACCGGTAACCCGCTCCAGAGTTTCCAGCATTCGCTTGGTTCCTATCCGGCAAAAAGTGCATTTGCCGCAGCTTTCCTTGGCAGTAAAGTCCAGGAAATAGCGAGCAGTTTCCACCATGCAGCGGCCCTTGCTGATGGCAATCAAACCTCCTGAACCCATTATGGCACCCAGTTCATTGAGAGAATCATAATCTATGGGAGTATCAAAATATTCTTCCGGAATACAGCCGCCGCTGGGGCCCCCTATCTGAACTGCTTTGATGCTGCCTTCTTCAGCACCGCCAATACCATAGATAACATCACCAATGCTAACCCCCATCGGCACTTCAACCAGTCCGGAATATTCCAGATCACCGGCCAGGGCGAAGAGCTTGGTCCCGGTGCTGTTTTCAGTGCCAACCCCGGCATACTCTTCCCCGCCCAGACGAATGATAAGAGGGACATTGGCAAAGGTTTCTACATTGTTAATCATGGAAGGTCTGCCCTTATAGCCTTTATCCGTGGGATAGGGGGGGCGGTAGCGGGGAGTTCCCCGTTTGCCCTCCAGGGAGTGAATCAGGGCTGTTTCCTCTCCACAGACAAAGGCGCCGGCACCCTCCTTGACGGTGATTTTTAAGTCCTCTCCCCCGATTCTATTAAGTCCAGCCTCTTCTATCTGGGAAATGGCGGTATTTAAATTTCTCACTGCCAGGGGATATTCAGCCCGGCAGTAGATAAAGAGCTGGTTCGCTCCGGTAGCATAGGCACCTATCAGCATGCCTTCCAGCATCTGATGGGGAATTGATTCCATTACCGTCCGGTCCATGAAGGCTCCCGGGTCTCCTTCATCAGCGTTGCAGATAATAACCTTATCCTCTTCTTCTTTAGCAGCCAGAAATCCCCACTTCATTCCGGTAGGAAATCCGCCTCCTCCCCGTCCGCGGAGATAGGAAGTTTTAACTTCTTCAACAACCTCCCCGGGCTCCATTTCTAGAGCTTTCTCAAGACCCTGATAACCCCCCCGGGACCGGTATTCTTCCAGAGAAACAGGGTCTATTTTTCCAGAGAGCTCGGTAACAAACTTTTTCTCCCATTTCTCCCGTTCGGGATTGGGGGTAAAGCGAGAAAAATCTTCCAGTTCAAGCATGCGATTTATAAAATCTTCATCAGGCTCAACATCCTGAAAAAAGATGCTGCCTTCGTCAGTTTCAATTTCAACAATAGGCTCAGCGTAACAGTGGCCGATACAGCCTACCTCAACAATTTCTTCCTCCGGGGCAACTTCGGCAATTTTTTCCTTAACTTCATTGGCTCCGGCTGCCACTCCACAGCTGGCCATTCCTATTTTAATACGATTAATCATTATTCGTCTTCCTCCCTTGCACGATAATCCTGGAGAATCTTAAGCAGCTTTTTTCTGGTAAGATCCCCGTAGACCTTACCGTTAATGCTGATAACCGGTGCCAGACTGCAGCAGCCCAGACAGGCCACCGCATCCAGGGAAAAAAGACCCTCTTCATCGGTCTCTCCCTCTGCAATCCCCAGATGATCCTGGGCCCAGTTTAAGACCAGCTTGGAGCCCTTAATGTGGCAGGCAGTTCCATCGCAAACCTGAATTTTATATTTTCCCGGCTTGACTCTTTTAAACTGGGTATAAAAACTGACGACTCCTTCTACCTCTACCGGAGCCATATCAAATTCTCTACTGATATCTTTGATGGCCTGATCTGAAATATATCCCTCTTCTTTCTGCTGTTCCTGAAGTGCTTTAATTAAATTGGATTTTTCCTGACCCAGCGTGGCAAGATCTGGCAAAATAACCATCCTCCCTTAGTACATTTTAAATTATTCAGGCAGAGAAAAACCATCAGACAAAAAAATAAAAAGTATAAGCCTGAATAATACTCGTTCTTAAATAATGCTCGTTATTATTTTAACATTAGTCTTCATTTATTTCAAATGGAATTATTTCCTGCAGTTCACCATGTTTTTCCAGCACCTGTTCTATCCGGCCTTCGGCTCTGTTCAGTTCCTGCTGACAGAACCTGATTAGCTTCATCCCCCGGGAGAATTTTTCCATAGATTCCTGGAGGGAGAGAACGTCCCCTTCCAGTTCCTGGACTATTTCCTCCAGGTCTTCCAGGGCCTCTTCAAAATTCAGCTCTTCATCCAGATTCAGATCATCATCCCAGTCTTTTCCAGGGTCAAAATCATCCTGTTTTCCAGCCCTGTCATCCTCTTTCTGCTGATTCTGATCTAGATCTGGTTCATTGTTATTGTCATTTCCGGCAAATAAACTGTTTTTATTCTCAGTCATGTTGTTCCTCCCTGCTGTTAATAACCTGGCTGTCAATTTCACCGTTGGCCAGCCTGGTTGTTATCATCTCAGAATTTCGGACTTCAGAACTCTTCTTAATTACCTCACCCTGTTGACTCATGGTAATGCTGTATCCCCGGGAGAGAATTTTATGAGGACTTAAGTTTTCCAGTTCCCGGGCCAGACTTTTAACTTTCTGCTGTTTATCGCGAAACTCTGCTTCCAGTTCCCGGCTAAAGCGTGATACTAAATCATCAAGCTGCTGTCTGGTGTTCTGGAACATAACAGAAGGTTCTCTCCAGATTCTATTCTGACTTAAAAATTTAAGTTCCCGGCGATTTGTTGTTATAACTGATAAATAAGCTGAATAGAGCCGTCGTCCCAGTTCTTTAAGCTGTTTTTCCAGCCTGGTGAAATCTTTTACCGCTAATTCCGCTGCAGCAGAGGGTGTGGGAGCCCTGAGATCGGCCACAAAATCAGCTATGGTAAAATCAGTTTCATGCCCCACCCCGCTGATAATCGGAATATCTGAAGCGGCAATTTTTCGGGCCAATTTTTCACTATTAAAGGGCCAGAGGTCCTCCAGCGAACCCCCGCCCCTGCTGATGATTATCAGATCAATATCCTCTCGGTTTTCCAGATATTCCAGGCTTCTGATCAACTCCTTTTCAGCCTCTTCTCCCTGAACCCGCGAGGGAGCCAGCAGGACTGATATTCCGGCGTATCTGCGCTTAAGCACCGAGATAATATCCCGGATCGCTGCTCCAGTTGGAGAAGTAACCAGTCCAATTTTCGCCGGCAGAAAAGGTAGCTCCTGTTTCCTGTCCTGATCAAAAAGCCCCTCTTCCTTTAGTTTTTTCTTGAGCTTTAAAAACTTCTGATAGAGAGCTCCTTCACCTTCCTGCTCCATTTCGGCGACATAGAGCTGGTACTCGCCCCGGGGCACATAAACATCCAGATAGCCCCGGGCCAGCACCACCTGGCCATCTT
>SL_8KL_010_SEDDRAFT_10003535_pt1 | contig 12865 bp, 5 predicted proteins | sample SodLakKL_010_SED_4_FD_11160 | JGI IMG/M metagenome (IMG submission 11160) | reverse complement strand
TGATATTTTGATCTTGTTAGATACATGGATAAAGATCGAAAAAATCATACTTGACATCGAAGAAGAGATAGATGATTTTGATAATAACAAAAATAGGTTGAATAGGAACATCGACGAAATACAAGATATCATCGCACAGTTAGAAAGATCTGAGATCGAATTAAATGACATAATTGAAGAGGTTTATTCACTCACAGAGGAAAAAAATATCAAAGTCGCGGTTGAGAGATCTGAAGAGATAAGAAAAACATGTAATGTTGTGATAGATGAATATGTAACAAGGACTGAAGAAGAGATCCAAGAAGCAAAAGAATTATTCCAAAATAAGATAAATAACGGCATAGCGATCGATTCAGCACGAGAGATCCTTGATAATGCAATAGAAAACAAAGAGAAAAAACTTTTTGTGAAAGCCATAAGACAAGCTCAGGAGAGCAAAAATTTGGCGGAGAGGATAGAAGGTAAATATAAGGAATCGAAAGAGGTCGAAGAATTATTAAAAACAAAGATCGATGTTTGCTTCAAAAAGGGGCTATACCCTATAGAACACGCGGTCGAATTCGAACGTATAAGATTCATCAAGGATTACTCCGATAAAATTGAACGTGCTAAGGCAACTCTACGTAAGTTGGAGATGGAAGAAAGGGAAAAACAGGAGGAAATAAAGGAAAAATTGAACTTTATTTCGTCTTTTTTAGAAGAGTTAGAGGCTGAAGGTGTGAATACTAATAAAGCTAAAAGATGTCTAGATGAGGCAAAGGCAAAGGCTGAAAGATATGAGGTAAACCTTTCATTGAATAAAGCAGTCGAAGCATGTAAACTTGGTCTAGAACTAAAAGAGGGCTATGAAAGGGCAAAATCCACCCTTATGGATACTAAAAGAAAGTTGAAAGCGTATGATGATATGGGAATAAATGTTGAGGATATAGAATTAGATATCGAAAAACTGGAAGAGAGGGGGAGATATGATCTTCTCATCACCAAATGTGTAGATATACAATCTGATCTGGATATCAGAAAAAACGATATAGAGAAGGAGATCGCGGATCGTATCGTGGATATAGAGAGATATATATCTAGATTAGACAACCTCGGTTTAGATACAGAACCTTTTTTGGAAGATTTGGAAACAGTCGATGATGAATTTCAACGGGGAGATTATGGTGCCTGTATAGCCATAATGAACGATACCGTTGAATTGATGAAGAAAAGAGAGACCCAGTACGGTAAATTTGTCACACTTAAGGAAGAATGTAATGATCTTTTGAGCCATGCCAAGGAAGCAGGTTTGGATATCGATTACGATGAAATAGTTCAAAATATACATCAGCTAAAAAACTCAAATGATTATGCATATGCCATATCTGAGTTAGGAGATATATCCTCGGGGATAAACGAAAAAATCGAAGAAAAGAGATCAGAAGCATCACGCAAACTGAAGACGCTTGACAGCTTGTTACAGGATCTGAAGGATAAAGGTAGATACGTAGGGGTTGAAACCAGGATTCCCGAACTTGAACGGGGTAGACATCACCTGGATGCAGGAAGATACGGTGATGCAAAAAAGCAATTTGAGATGGGTTTAAAGAAATGTGAGGAAATAGAAAAAGACCTCTCAAAATTAAAAATGTATCTAAATATCGTGTATATGCTGATAGATGCTCAAAGGGGTAAAGGTATAGACGTAAAATATCTAGAGGACCAGATCGCTGGTGTAAAAACATCGGTAGTTGGGTATCCATATATGGATGATAAGATCCGACACCTGGAAAAAATATTGAAGGAACATGATAAAGAAGTCAAGGTAACTATTAAAAACATATTCGATGGAGAACTGAAAAAGCTCAACCATAAACGAAAGGAAGAAGATCTAAAGTCAGAAGAGCTAGAATCACAGATAGAAGACCTTATCTCTGAACTAGATAAGTGGGATATAACAAAATGTGTGGATCGTCTCTATGACCTTAACTCATCTATATCTTCTGTTCATCAAGAGCATGAAGAGTTTTTAGCAAAAAAAGAAAAGATAGCGGGGTGGGAAAGGGATCTGAATATGATATCTATAGATACAATAGATATCGAGCATTACTTTGATATGGCGGATTCTTCGGAAGAGTATGATACAGCCTTTGAAGTGCTGGACGAGGCGGCAAAACTAGTTTTAGATGAGGTAGATAGTTATTTCGAAGAAAAGGAAAACTTTTTGGAAGACATCGATGACTTGCTAAGTGACATCAAAGAGTCATCCTTTTCAAAGGATATGTCTGATGATATTTTAAATCTCGAAAGAGATATTGAAAAAAGTGTATGTTTTCTGAATGAAAAAGATGTGAATAAACTTTCTAATATCATCGAGGGGGTGGAAGAAAATTTTGAGATTCTAAAAAGCAAATATGCCCATAAACTATTAGATCACGTTGAAGACGTAAATGAGATCATAAGGAAGATCGAAAGATCGGAAGTACCATCATCAGAACTTTGTTCGACCCGGGACGAGATACTTGAGAGCATAAAACGTGGAGATATGGTAGGGATCCATCCTAGGGTCGAGGAATTGAAAGAACGAACACTCGATATCAAGGAAAAGATAGGTAAAAGGGATGATGTGATCAAGAGCGTTGAAAAACATCTCGAAAGTGCAGTGGATATCGGTATGGATAAGATCCAAGGAAGATACCGATCTGAGTTAGAGGAACTAAAGGAAGAGGAGGATATAGATCTAGTTATAGGATCCTTGAAAGAAATGGAAAGGGATATCCAGGAGGAAAAAGAAACTTGGATAAACGAAAAGAAAAAACAATTTGTTGAGCTCAAGAAGAGGGCGGATAATGTACCAGCGTCCTATCTAGATCCGGATATCAAAGTGTTGGAAAAGAAATTGGAAGAAATTTTTTACGCTGATTTTTATGAAGGTGTAGGGGAGCTCATCAAAGAATATAGATCGCTCATCGAGGGTTGCGAGGAGGTTTGGGAAACGATGATAGCCCGCATAAAGCTTCCCTTCACCCACGGTATAGAAACGGAACTTCAGATAGTCAATGAAGATGGTAAGTGGATAGAAGGAAAAAAGATGAAGGCCATATTCGATTACCTTATATCTGAAGCAAATGATTTTGTAAGCAGAAAGATAGAAAATAAAGAAGTACCTGATTACATACTAGAAAAGGTCGACGATGTATCGATAAAAGAAGATAAAGCTGAAAACGAAGCGGTCCATATCAAGTATGAAATAGTTGGAAAAAAGGAATGGTTTTCGATCATCGGAAAGGACTCACATGTTACAACGACCACGAACATACTCGAGATACAGACTCCACCGTGCCAATACTTAAAGGAACTGGAATGGTGGTTGAAAACGGTATTTGAAGCTTCATATGAAGCTGTTAAAAGATCTGGAACAGGGTTGCTCCTCATATCGACGGGGATGAATCCCATAAAGGGCTTTTCTAAGGGTGTGACCTTCGGTGACCATCATCATATAGGGATCCCTGATGAAAGTACCAGGAGAGCTGTATATAACGTTCTTAGAAATTACATACCACACATCATCTCTCTAAGTGTTAACTCTCCCTTTCCGGGTGGAGATGTGCCTGAGATCAAAAGAAATCAAAACAACAGTCTGATCTCGCCCATGACCTCTCTTTCCTTGAGGATAGAGAACAACATCGGACAGCTTGCATGCCCGCCCATGCTTGAGGACTCGGATAATAAGGATCGATACCTAGAAAAGATATCACCAGACGAGGAATCCTCAAGGATGGTAGATATATGTCCATTCACGAGGTTCGACACCATCGAGATCAGGATCAGTGATACTGAACTGAGCCTTTCCGATAGGCTCTCTTTAGCTGTATTGATACAGGCGATCGCCATGAAAGCCAAAAAGATGCTGGATTCTGACAGCATTCCCAAATCTATCCCGGAGAACACTCTTTTGAATATGAGGGAAAATGCATACAAGCATGGTCTATTATTTCCACTGTCAACGATCCGTTTAGAAGAATATTACCCTGAATTTAAAAGTAATATAGATATCCTGGATAACGGAACAAAACCCAATATAATGAAAGACGTATGCATCACCACGGTTTATTGGTTAAAGGATGAACTATCGGAGTTAAAGTTACTGGAATCACACTATGTAGATCCTTTGTTCATCAAATTATTTGGACCTAAGAGTTCAGCCAGGATAGGAGCACCGATCACCTCGGCTCAATATCAGCTTTATCTTTTAACTCATGCCAACGAGAACCTTCAGAATCTGTTGATATTATTGGATGAGATCAGTTCAAAATGCGCAGCCAATGTAAATTATCATCCTATGATAGATATGTTTGGGTATCCTGATGTGCCAAAAGGTCTCTTACCAACAAAAATGAACTTGACTCTAGAATCCTGCGAGATATCTTATCTACACGATGACAAGATCAAGCTCAATACGATAATATCACTGAACAATGTATCTGGTGATAAGATGAAAGATGTTCATGTTCATTGTAGATACTTATCAGACGATGAAAGGGATATCGAAGAAGAGGAAATCGATATCCCGATATTTGAAAAGAATATAGAGGAACGGTTGGTATTCGAGAACATATTTGATGATGGAGAACCTCCAACAGAGATCTCATTGGAAGCATTTGAAGAGGGAGAAAGATTGATCAGCAGGAAACACCCTATCCCTTCTCAAGAATCTGTTTCCATAAATGTATCCTTCACCGGTCCGAAGATAATCTATGGAGGTGAGAAAGAGATAGAAATACCTTACTCAATAGAGATAAAGAACCTTCGAGAGGATGTGATCGATGGGGTGATGAAAATATTCATCGAAGACGAGGACGGAGAGAAAGGTCACGAGATCATCAAAAAAGTCGAGGTTAAGAAAAGAGAAACTTATGCAGCGGTTTTGGACATCACCTCGGATTGGGCACTTAACGCTCTTGAACACCAGACCTATAGAAAACTTGAACCACTGGTGATAAAGTTTGATGATGATCGGCAGAGATTCAGGATCAAAGTGAAGTTGGATCTGGGAAAAACCTCAGTAGTCAGTAAAGAAAGCGATGCGTTTGAAATAATAGCATAGAAAGCAAAAGACCGAAAAAAACAAAAGACAGTTACTTACTATGGGATTAGGGATCAACTTGGCAGAATTGTTACAGATGAAGAAGGGAAATGTAGAAGAAGGTTATATCAAGGTGAACGATGAAACATTAGAGAAATTGGGATTGGATGAAGAAGACCTATGTAAAGTAACCTTTCAAATAACTATGAAAACGGCTTTGGTAAATATCATCACTGGAGATGATGTAGGGATCGGAGATTTTATCAGCAATGAAGAGCTATCTTTTCATTTTGGAATCGAAGAGGGGTTCGAGTGTGAGATCGACCGATACGATGAGAGTTTGAAAGAACTTGATAGCGTATTGCTCAAAGTCGATTCCCTTGGTGATAAAGATATCGATGTTAATACCTACATCACAGGTGACAAAGGAAAGTTGATCGATAGGTTACTAGGTAGATACGTTAATAAGAACTCAAAAATACCTCTTTATGATCTTGGAGTTTATGTTGAGGTGGAATCTATAGATCCACACCTTTCGTCAGATCAATATGGTGTTTTTGATGAGTCTATCGATGTTCAACTATCCAAAAAATACAAGAACTTTTTTAATGGCATTTTGCTTGTGGACTGCTCTAAATCCATGTCATCAACTGATAAAGAGAACATGATGAAACCCCTAGAGAACGATGCATTCCTAGAAAACCTCTCAAGTAACAAAGAAGTAAAGGAGTACATAGGAAAGAAAGTAAGGGAAAAGGATTGGATAACAAAGCTTGATGCAGCGATTCTCGCGATACTCGCCTTCCTTTCCGCAAAGGTCTCCAGGGGACGGGGAGAGGATATATCGATAATACTATGGTCAGAAGAGGCGATCCCACTTAATTTTGTTATAGGTGGAAAAAAGAAATCGTGGATATCTACCGGTGAGATCGGAGAAAAGGACACCATGGCCGAGATCATCGCCTCACAACTGCTGAATGATGCTGAAAGGATAAAATCTAGACAGACAAACATGGAAAAGGCCATAAAAAAGGCCAAAGATGTCTGGAAAGGGATCGTAGAGGAAGAGGAAGAGGAACACGGTGAATCTTATCCCACGATGATCATATTTCTCACAGACGGTAAACGTACGGTAGGTCGATCTCCCATAGGGGTCGTTAAGGATGAGATAGCCCCTCTGGATAAAACAGTCCTCCACACCATAGGCCTAGGTAAAGATGTCGAGGAGGAGGAACTCATAGCTATGGCGAAATCATGTGGTGGTAAATACTTTAACACACGTGATGTAAAAGAGTTGATAGAATTCTATGATGAAGAGGCAAGTAAATTTACTTCAACTAAGATACAAGAGAAAAAGGAAATAGATATGACAAAAGTGTACGAAAGATTGAACAGTATGAGACGGTGAAATGTTTGGGAATAGAATTTGGATATCAAACCCGATAATTTATTATACCCTTCAAAAAATACAGTGTTGAGTATGAGTGATGATAATCAAAATGGGATCCAGTCGGTCACCGTACCTAGTTGTGTTATTCAAGACGGAGGATCAGATAAAGATATAGAAACATTTGCGGTCATGCACGATTTTTTTTGCAAAACAAAAGAGTCATATATCGACCCACAAAAAGCGATCTTTAAAGCGTTCATGATCTTTTTTATATTCGGTATGCTTGCCATCATCTCTCAATTTGTGATCGATCTCGGTGTCAACATGTTGTACATTGGAGGCCTTTTGATCCTCCTGAGCATCTGTATACTTTGTTTCTTCCTTCTACGTAAGCCAAAACATATCAATGCGATACAAAAATTTTACTGGCCTTTTGCGATCCTCAGTTCCGATGCAGACAATTATAAAGGTTCTTTTGCTTTCGATTTGATGAAAGGTATCGAACCACACAGCGCATCATTTGATGATGTAGATAAAACTCTGATGAACGGGGTTTTAAAAAATTTGCCTGAAGATCTATCTAGTTTTGAAAAGGAGGTTAAAGCCAGATCCAATATTACACGTTTGCAAGATTTCCGCAATAATTTATCTATCACTTCTAATATCGTCCCAGAGCCTATCTTTGGGTATATATTGAACTATTCCATCTTTGAAAAGCCTCCTAGCGATAAGACCATGGAGGTACAGGACGCAGATATAAAAAAGATGAAGGATTTACGTGATGATATATCAAAACATTTAGATCATTCCCACGATACTATAGAATATGTTAAAGAATGCGAGGACTTCATAAATTATAGATTATATACTTATGTTAAACATCTAGCCGAGATGCTTGAAGAGGAAACAGACCATGCCATCATCAACATGGTGAAATTTTTACAGGATTCCCAAGGACTTAACAATATTTTTGACCCCGTCACAAGCGTATTAGAAGAGGATTTGAAGAATGATATCAAACTATTAGAAAGGATAGTTGAAATGGAGATCAAGCAGGCTGAGGAGCATTTACGGTTCAACAAAATTTACATAACGACTTTATGCGATCAGACCATCGAAGAGATAGAATATGAGATCGGAGATCAACTAAAAAAGAAAAAGAAACTTCAAAAGATCTATGAAGATGTTAAAGAGTCAATATATGGTGCTGAAGAAATAATGATCGATATGATCATAGACTCCGAGAAGATCTTAAGAGCGCTACGAAAGGAAGTAAAAAGAGTCGATCGTCAGTATTATGAAAAGTTGAATGATAAAATATATATGGTCATGGGGTACGCTCAGCAAAATGCAAATTCGCTGGAGGGGATACCAAATAAATACAATATAAATGAACGTATCATAGACTTGCGAGAAAAATTATTACACGTGTTGAAATCTAGTCAGAAGAAGGTTTTAGAAGTTGAAAGTCTCCTTCGGGAAGATAGTAAAGATGTCCGCCGACACCTTATTCGATTACAGGATTTGGAGGAAAATTATGATAATATGGTGTCTGAAATAGAACGGATGTTATTCGAAGAAATAGAACGCCACCGAGCACCTATCCAAGACCGAATAGATTTCTTTGCTGAAAATAAGATAAGGATAGATAACGAATTTGAGGAGATCATAGGTAAATGCAACTCATTCAGTCGATCATATGAGAAAACTGGTTTCAGCATCAATCAAGAAATCGTTTGTCATATACCATTCTGGAAGATAGATTATCATGTTGATGGAGTGAAATATAGTAAAGTATATGGATTATCTCAAATAAACGACAACGGTATGCTCATTCCGATGTATTATATTTTGAATATGGATGAAAAATGGTTTAACCAAACTTTTGATGAAGTATTATCAGAAGATATCGACAAGAATTTGATAGAAGGTATAAACAGTTCAGCTTACTATGATATTTACAAACCTACTTTACTAAACAGGATGATCTGTAAAATGGGGGTGAAAAAACTTGCAAAGAGATAAGGTTCCCGTTGAAATATCTCGTGAGGAAGTTATAGTGAATGAGGGGACAACATACAGTCTGCCTATCTACCCTGAAAATCCTGGGGAGTTGGATAGAAAAATAACGATCTGCAAGAACTCGAAGATTAAAGGAGGTTTATTCGGAAAGAAGTTGAAGATCAAAGATGAGTGCGAGATAATTGGAGATGTTTTTGGTGAAGATCGCGTCACTATCGAAGATGATTTTAAAATTACAGGAAGTATACTCAGTATGGGTGATATAAATATAGGTAGAAATATGTATTTAGAAAGTAGTGGGTCAGATCATATGTCTATCGTTGGTTCAAATATCAGGATAGGTAAGAATTCGATCATAGAGGGACATGTTTTTGGTCGAGGTGATATCAACATAGGAAAGAACTCAAATGTGAAAGGTTTCGTGATCTCTGTAGATGGCAAAATAAATCTCGGGGATTCAGTTCTTTGTCATGATGTATTGACCCACGATCGCATCGAACTAGGTGATAGAGTTGAAATCAACGATAATGTTATATGGGCCCCTGAAGGGATCACACATGGAAAATTGCTTATGGCAGGCAGTGGGCCTAAAATGATCCATAAAGAAAGATCTCAAGGAAAAGAATTGAATTTAAATACGGATCGTTCAAAGATAAAAAATAGAATGACAGAACGTTTTGATTATGATAGAGATATGTTCTGGGAAATACGTCGAACGATCCCTAGTTTCGATATAGAGGATATTTTTCCAAACAAAAAAAAGGGCATCGTTAAGAAAAAGGTTAGCTTAGATTCTATCAAATCAAAAGGACGGCTTTTTGAAGATGATGAAAATTTTGAAGATGATGAAGAAACTGAAGCTGAGTATGAGATAGAGAAGACAGAGTCAAGAGGATTGGAAGATACAGTTGAACATCCGATTCCTCCTGTACCTGAAAAAACGAATGAGGAAGAGCAGATAGAAAAGATCTCTCTTAAAATAGGTATATCACCCTCTACTGCCGAAGCACTTTATCAAAAAGGATACCATTCTATCGATGATCTGAAAGGGGCTACAAGAGATGATCTATTAGAGGTCAAAGGTGTAGGACTGGCTCTTTCCGAGATAATCATGGAGTCGTTAGAGAATCTATAAGGGAATGAACACCACTTTTTTTCATTTAATAATCTAAACTTTACTTTTGTTCTCCTCTTCATCTTTACGCCTCAAAGTGATATCTTAAAACGATACGACAAATATAAGCATTGGTCACACATGTGGGTGTACAAATTTGCAACAAACAGATATATTACTTACATCATATCATCGACTGAGGTCGTATCAGATGGACGGAAAAGATGTTGCTGATCATGCAGTCGAATACGGGGATTCTCTCGGGGCCGATTACGTGGAAGCGAGGTACATAAGATCCAAGGATGACAACTATATCACCAGGAACGGCAAGTTCTTGGGGATCCAAAAGAAGGAGAGCCGGGGCATCGGTATCCGAGTGCTGGTTGATGGCTGCATGGGTTTTGGATCCACAAATAGTGTCCACAGAAAAGCCGTTGAGGATACCATCGACTCCGTCGTCGGTATGGCAAAGCTCAGCAGGAGGGATACACCCATACGATTATCCGATGAAAAGACCGTCCGTACCAAGTGGTCGGTACCGGTGAAGCGGCCCTTCGCCGATGTTCCGGAGGATGAGAAGCGGAACTATATCAAGGAGCTGGACAAGTCCATAAAGAGGGCGGGTAAGAGAACCATCAAGAACAGGATACTCTTCATGAACATGAACACAGCGGATAAGTACACGACCACCTCCCACGGATCATGTGTCCGGGCAAACACGTCACTTATATCCATAATGACCATAATGAACGCCAGATACAAGGATAGAAAAGAGCAGAAGATGGTGACGTTAGGCAGCTCGTCCGGTTGGGAATGGTTGAAGGAAGAGAACATCATGTCTGAATTGACGGGGCAGGGGGAAAGCCTCTACAAAACGGTCAGTTACGCGAAGGATCATACCTTCAACAGACCCATGGACGTGGTGGTTGCGGGAGAAGTATCCGGGATAATGGCACATGAGAACGTGGGTCATCCCAGTGAGGGCGACCGGATCTTGGGTAGGGAAGCGGCACAAGCCGGCGAGTCGTTCTACAGCGATATACTCGATGAGGACCCGCAGATCGGTAACGAAGAGGTCACCATAATCGATGATCCCACCTTGAAAGGGAGTCCGGGATACTACAGATACGACGAGGAATGTGTCAAGGCAAGACCACGCTATCTGATAAAGAACGGAAGGTTGAACGAACTGCTGCTGAACAGGGAGTGCGCCTACAGGTTCGACAAGAAGTCCAACGCATCGGCAAGGAGCACGTCATACAGCCGGGAACCGATACCCAGGATGTCCAACACTTTCTTCGAAACTGGCGATCACACCAAAGAAGAACTCATAGAGGATGTCAAGAACGGTATACTATTGAACAGTTTCACGGAGTGGAACATAGACGACAGGAGGTTCCACAGTAAATACGTAGGACTGGAAGCGTACCTGATAAAGAACGGAGAGGTCACCGATACGATGGTGAGACGTCCGGTGCTGGAACTCACGACCTATGGTATATTGAGGAACGTCGATGCGGTCTCCAAGGAGTACGAGTCCAGGATGGCACCCTGTGGGAAGAGCGATCCCATGCAGCCCATACCGGTATCCGTGGGCGGTCCACACGTGAGGTTGAGGAAGGTGGTGGTAGGATGACCGACGAAGAACTGATGAAGATGGCTGTCGATACCGCACTGGGCCAAGGTGCCAAAGAAGTCATCGCACAGCTCATCGAAGAAGAGGAGCATCAGATAAGGTTCTCCTACTCCCAAACGGATATAGCGAAGAGGTGGAAACGAAACTACCTGGATATCTTCCTCACCAGCGGTCATCCACTCTCCTTAGGTAAAAAGATCAACACGCTGACCATACACGATCCCACCCCTAAAAAGATAAAAACACAGATACCGAGGGAAGTCCGTGTCCTGAGATCTCTACCTAAAAGCAAGCTATACTGGGGTATGGACAGCGCATCACACTCCACCTATCCGTCGTTGAAGGGACTCTATGATGAACGTATAGACGAGATGCCTGAGAAGGCACCATCCATCGTAGATGACACCATCTCAGCGTCCCATGAGGGCGGTGCAAAGAAGGTGTCCGGTGTGCTGTACTTCGGTAAGACCAACAAAGGATTACTGACCAGTCACGGGAACGGAGGGGTTTACAGGACCTCTTACTGCAGAGCCACAGTCCGGTCTTTCCACGACGATAACAGCAGCGGACAGAGCCTGGTTGTCACCAGGAACTTAAAAGATATAGATAAAAAGATGATGGACGCCGGAAGCCGAGCCGGAAGGTTAGCGAAAAGGAGTGCAGGTGGTAAAGAGGAAAAAGGCGGCAGATACGACCTCATAATGAGCCCCACTGTGGCGGGAAATATATTCGGCACCCTACTGAGCAGTGCCAACCCGATAATGATGCTGGGAGGGATGAGCTGTTTGAAGGGAAAGATGGACGAACAGATAGGGCCGGATTCACTGTCTGTCAGAGACGATCCCTTGGTCAACGACGGTATGAACAGCAGACCCTTCGACGATGAAGGTACTCCGTCTAAGCGGACCCCTCTGATAGATGAAGGGGTATTCAGCAACCTGCTTCACAACACATCCACCGCAAAGCTGTGGAAACTACTGAACTGGATAAAATTGAAGTTCTGGATAAGGCCGACGACCACATCCAACTCAGTCTTGGGTCAATTGGGTATGACCGGTTCCGATGACGACCCAAGGACCCTACTGGTGGGTCCGTCCAATTACGTCTTCGAACCAGGTACGTTCACTCTAAACGAGATGATATCTTCATCGAAAAGACCCACCATATACATGACATCCAACTGGTACACCAGATTCACCAACATGAGGGAGGGAAAGTTCTCAACCGTACCCAGGGACGCCGCCTTCCTTATCCAAGACGGAGAGGTAAAGCGGCCCGTCAGGAACCTGAGACTGAAGGGAGATCTGCTGAAGATGTGTGGTGACATCACCGGTATAGGCAAGGATGTACGGCAGATCCAGTGGTGGGAAGTGAGTACCCCGACCTTCGTACCGCACATCAAGGTGAAGGACTGTACGTTTACCAAGGCGAAGAGTTGAGTAGTTCGATGGACCGTTGTCGATAAAGGTCAAAGCTTTTCCAGTTCAGCGATTATCTTATCCATCATCAAGATAGATGAAGTTCTTTCCAACTCTTCCAAAGCCTGCTCTAGGAATCTTTTTGCCATCCCTTTTTCATCCATATCCAAACATACCATGGCCTGCTGGTATAGTATCTTCGCAAGCTCATGTTCATCGT
>SL_8KL_010_SEDDRAFT_10003534_pt1 | contig 12866 bp, 19 predicted proteins | sample SodLakKL_010_SED_4_FD_11160 | JGI IMG/M metagenome (IMG submission 11160) | reverse complement strand
AGGGTAATGAAGAAGGGAGGGAAAGACATCAAGACCTCTATGATAATCCCGGGATCAACATTTAGCTTTCACTCTTCCGTCACGTAGACCAGGAACTTGCCCTCGGGTGGCTTAGATACTTCCAGGCTTACATCCTTCACCAGTTTGTAGTATTTCCTTCTCCCTTCCTTGTAGCTCTTTACAAGATCCTCATCCTCGAGCCTTTGTAAATGGTGTTTCACCCTTTTACCATCCATATCCGTTAGCTCCATCAGCTCCGAGACGTACCTGTCCTCTTGACTAAGATACTTGAGGATTTCCAGTCTTTTCCTCGAACCGATTATATCTAACATACATGTATAAAATTACTAAAAACATTTATATACTTTTTGTTATAAGATGGGTACAGGTGATTCAATGGAAATTTCAGAAGAAAAAACAAGCGGAAGGAAAACAATTGAGGGCAACTTCAGCAAGGAGTTCTACATGGGAAGAGAGGAGCTCGGTGACTTTCTAAGGAAGCTCGCAGATGAAATCGAAGCGGGCAACGAACTGGAACTCAAGAGCGACGATTGGGTTCTCCCCTTCAAGTTCATGGACAAGGTCGAAGTAGAGATAGACAAGGATCACGACGAACTCGAGATAGAGCTGGAGTTCGAAGAGATGGAAGAAGAAGGTAGCCTTAGCATAGGTTAAGCCCTCAAAACTTCTTTTATTTTATTTCAAAGTGTGAGAACGAGGTGTTCAATATGAAAGATCTATGGAGAGACATCCCCGCAGGTAAAGAAGTTCCTGAAGTTGTAAACGCAGTCGTAGAGATACCCGAAGGTTCAAAGAACAAGTACGAATACGACAAGGAGTACGGTGGATACAAGTTGGATAGGGTTCTTCATTCTACGGTTTTCTATCCTGGTGACTACGGCTTCATTCCCAGAACACTTTACGAAGACGGTGATCCACTTGACGTCTTAGTCCTGGTCAATGAACCCACCTTTCCAGGATGCGTGATTCCTGTGAGGCCAGTTGCTCTCATAAAGATGAACGACAGCAAAGAGAAGGACGATAAGATTCTTGCAGTACCCGTAAATGATCCTAACTTTGAGGAAATGAAATCAAAGGAAGATATACCTTCCCATAGGTTGAGAGAGATTTCACATTTCTTCGAGACCTATAAGCTTCTCGAAGGAGATGAACATACGGAAGTTCTTGGCTGGGGGAGTAAAGAAGAAGCAATAAAGGCTATAGAACATTCAGTAGAAAAATACGAGAAGGAGTGTTCTTAAAGTTAATTAATAATCTAAATAATTAACATAAAGTTGAAGTATTGTTGTTTTATTTGAAATTTTTCCTTTTGCAGTTACCAAACTGTTTAAATCAAACTTCTTCGACCTTTTCCACGTAACCTTCGACATCGAACTTCCTTTCTAAACCACCGGAGCTCATATATCTGACCTTTCCGTATACAGGCCTTTCCTTCCACCCCTGATCGTGTTTACCGAAACACCACGCAACGCCTGTGTAACCGTTTGGATCCCTTCCGTCTAGCTCGTATCTGTTATTTAGCTTCAAAGCTATACGGTAGGCTTCTTCAGGACTTTCAGTCCACTCGAGGATCTTCTTCCCCCAGTACATCCTCATATAGCTGTGCATCTTCCCCGTCTTAACCATCTCCATCTGGGCAGCGTTCCAGTATTCGTCGTGCGTTTCCGCATTTTCAAACTCTTTCTCCGTGTATACGTATTCCCTTTTATCATCCTTGTGTTTTTCCAATGTTTCCTCGGCCCAGTCCGGAACACATTCCAAGGAGTCGTAGTTTTCGTTGTAATAGACGAAGTTTATTGCAAGCTCTCTCCTCACTACAAGCTGCTCCAGAAACTCTTCGCTTCCTTCCCCTCCCTTTTCCTTTACTTGCTTCGCCACGTAAACAGGTGAAATTTGACCGAAGTGCAGGTAAGGGCTTAACCCAGACAACCCGTCCTTGCTAGGATCGTTACTCCAATCAGGGTACTTATCCATCTTCTCCTCGATGAACTCCTCGAGCCTTTCAAGAGCCTTGGATCTTCCACCATGATAGAAATCTACCTCTTCGACGTCTTCGTTTACGTCTAAACTATTTATGACTTCTTCCACGGAGCTGAAATCAAGGGAATCAAAGCTCATATCCAAGGAACTTTTGCTCAGCTTCCGCTTGCTTGGAAGCTTCAAATACTCATCCATTTTCTCCTGTATTTTTGGCCTTATTGTCCTGGCGGCGTACTCCTCCTTTCCTGAGGCTTCCTCTACTGGAACGACGATGTCCGTTTCAACCTGTGTTAGTGGAACGGAGACAGCTTCAGCTAGCTCTGACCGCCACTTTCTCTCGACGTCAAGGTAGCCCCTATCAACAACTACCTCACATGCATCTTCAGCCACTTCTTCTGCGCCTTCAGGAGGACTACAGTTCCTCATCACGAACTTTATATCCCTCTTCTCCAGTTCTTGTTTCGTTTCCTTCAGCCCTTCAAGCATGAAGAAGTAATGTCTCCTGTTGGCATCTGGAAAGCTATCCGTAAGTCCGAAGAAGACTACAAGAGGCTTATCCAGTTCGTTTGCCCTTTCGGCTGCGTACTCCAGAGCGTGATTGTTGGCTGCGCGCTGCGAGGCCTGCATCCAGTAGAGAATGTACTTTCCTTTCTCCCTCTTCGAATCATTCAGCTCCTTTATCCTGTCCTCGTGGATCATACAGTTAACTTTGTTGCCAAGATTAAAACTTTCCGGGCGAAAGACTTTTTAACACAGCGCTTCTTAAGTAGATTATGCAAGATAAAATCGGTGAGCTTGCCGGTAAAGTATACGCCTTTCTAGATGACAACGGCGAGTCCAGTATGAGNGAGATAGCAGAAAGCGTGGAGGGATCGCGCTCCAAGGTCAATATGGCTATAGGNTGGNTGGCGAGAGAGGAAAAACTTGATTTCGTCGATAAGGGCAACGGTACCGGTATAAAGCTGAAGTAATCTTCCTTTAAGTAAAATAAAGAAAGGGAGAGGGATTTTAGGAAAGCATCCTGTCCTGGTAGTCTCTGAGCTTCTCTGAGGAGCTTTCTACGTCCAGAAACCTTTCTCTTGCTTCTTCTACGTGGTCCTTTTCTATCTTCTCATCATCGCTAAGTTCCATAATGTCCCTTGAAGGCGCCATGAGCTGTACTGCGTACCTCATCGATGCTTCTGCGCCTATCTTCGTAAGCTTCTCCAGGGCTTCTTCGCTGAGCTCCACTTCTTCCTCAGAAGACCTTATCTTGAGGATCTTCCTAACCTCATCCTCACCATAAGGCTCCGTGTTTGTAATCAAAAGTCGGTCAAGTAGATCCAGAGGTAGGCCATAAGGTGATTCTATTTCTGTACCTCTGATCTTTGATTCACCACGGTTTGAGGCAAGGACAATTATCGGTGCGAATTCTCTCTCCATTGCTCTGTTAAGGAATGAAACTGCTTCTATGTCAAGCATATGCACTTCGTCTATAAAGAGCACTCCAGGAACTAGCTCCGCTTTCTCCTTCTCTATCATGTCCCTGACCTGCTTGTCCACCGCGTTCCTTATGTCTTCTGTTATCCCTGATTTACCCATACCGAACATCGACAGAAGACCACCTCCGCCACGATTCGCGTTTGCGAGATCCATGTGATGAAGCGTCAGTGTATGGGTAAACTCTCTCTCCTTCTGCACATCTCCACCGGGAACGGGCACGGGTTCGTCCGCTGAGACGTCTTTGCCTTCCTTCCAGTCGTCCTGTGCCTTCCCTAACTTCTGTAGCTTTCCGCTTTCCGAGTCTATCCTCACAACGTCTCCTTCTCTGATTCCTTCCTTCTGAATGGAAGCCGCTACTCTTCGTCCAAGGCGTAGGCTTCTGCTGTCATCTTCCGTGCTAAGCTTCAGTGAAGCCTCGGCAGGTCTCTGCTGCATCGGATTCATTCCTCCCTGACCCTGCTGGAGCTCCACGGTTTCTACTTTACCTTCGTAGACCTCTCTTGTTTCTTCAATGGTAACTCCTAGGGCTCTCCTGAGTTTTTCCTTGAGAACTTCTGTTTTGTCTTTGTCCGCTGAAAATATCTCTGAACCAGAAAGCTGGACGAAAGGAATGTCTTCACCAAGTTCCTCTGAGATACCAACGGCTATAGCTGTTTTTCCTGTACCGGGTGGTCCTGCGAGAAGAACACCTCTTCCAGCAAGCTTTCCTTTTCTTGCAAGGTTCACCACATGTCCTGCGGCTTCTCTGGCTCTCTTCTGACCTACCAGACCGTCACCGCTGCCCTCCGCATTGCCCTTTTCATCAAGACCAAGACCTGAGATATGGGAATGTGAGCCTATCCTCTCAAATTCTTCAACGTCTTCGGAAACTTCCTGTATCTCAACCATAGTATCACCAATCTTTTCAAAGAAATGAGAATTTAAAAATATTATCTAAGGACAGTATCAAAAAAAAGGTGGGTAGGTCACTACTCACCTTTCCACATTCCCGAAAGCACGGAAAATCCTGTCAAAATCGCCGAGGAAAGTACTACGTAATCACCGCTTGGCTGATATCCTGCAAGTCCTGCCCCAGACCTTACAATGAAGATCACCACAAAGAAGGCCAGGATTGAAAGAATCAGCATTACTATCGCGGCGGCGATATTACCCACGATACCTGAAAGGATCTTTTTGGCAGATGCCATATAATCACCCCATTCCTATTTGATTTTACAGTAATAAAAATTTTACCTCGCTGAGCACTACTAATCTATTTTATTTCTCCCATCAGTTCAATCAGTTCATCAAGAGAACTAGCAATCTTGCCACCGCTTTCCCTTATAAAATACTCCACCTGGAGATTGACGGAAGTACCGAGATTTTCAGACGAAAGTCGGAAGTCACTCCTGTAACCTATTACCTTCTTCCCTGTTCCTGCTGCATAACCAACCTCAGAGGCAGTGCCACTGTCCACATCAGAGCCTTCGAGGACTGCAAGAACCATGTCGGATCTTTCTATAGATTTTCTGTTCATTTCACCTATTTCCATGTCCAATTCAGAAAGCTTCCTTTTTCTTTCCTCTATTTTCTGTATACTTTTCATGTCCTCTACCTCCTCTTCGGGAATCTCATCAAAGGGATTTATTACCTGGAACCCCAGATCTTCAAGCTCAGGAACAAGCTTGTCCTGGAGGAAGTATCTACCTGCCTCATGAAATCCCAGTGGACTGGCAAGGTATATTTTACCTATACTCATGGTTCACAGAACTCCTTTTCAGTAGGTTTCGTTTCCTGGGGTGGTTTCATAATTTGAATCCGTAAGTCCGAAATCGCCAGTAAAAATTTCTTCAAAATCCGCATCTTCAAGAACATCTTCACAGTCACTCAAAGCCTCGTAAACCTGACCGTACCTGTCCTTAAATTCCTCGGGGAAATAGTCCTTCTCATAGCCTTCCATGAAGATATCGTAAATAGACTCGAGGTGTGGATAAGGACTTTCGAAAGGTGTGTACTTGGAGGCTTGCGCTTCCATGAATTCTGAATAAAGTACCCTCTCTCCAGGTTTGAAATTGTAGTCATATCTCTTCGAGTCCTGCAAAGAATGCGTTAGCTCATGGATCAGTGTCGAGTTCCCCTGATCTGTACCTATACAGTCCTTATTTATGCCAACTGCCTTCATCTCCGGAGAATAAAACCCATTGACATCCTCAGGTATTCCTAGGTCTTTCGGGTCAAAGGCCCCTACAGAAGACAGGTATTCATCTACACCGAGTTCTTCAGCAACATCGCTTACTTTCTGTTCGAGACCTGTTTGCATATCCTTTCTCATATTTCCACCGACTTTCTATATCTTCCTCAAAAACTTCCTACCTGAAACTATCAAAAGTATCGTTGAAACTATGGACAGAAAACTTATTAAACGTATCGTAATGCTTGGCTGTGTGATCTCAAAGAACCCAGGCCTTCCAAAGACGCCAAGCGAAACAAAGATAACTACTGAAGAAAACAAAAGGAACCTTCCTGTGAACTTCCTGTTTCTTATGTAGTCCGAAGCTACGAAAAGAGCTGCCAGGGAGAAGATAAGGCCTATACTACCAGTGGCGCTTAAAAAGCCTTCACCGGGACGGACCAACCCAAGGAAGAAATCAGACAAAGAAGAAAGGATCCCGAGGAGGGAGCCTATGACTGCGTATCCAAACTCCCTTGATATTATTATCTGACACGGGTCGCTTATCCTCTGAAACTTCGTCATACAGAAACTATAGTCAGTAAATTTTATAAGATTTGTTACAACGGACATTCAGAAGTTCAGGGATAATAGATCACGTTTTACTTGGAAGATATATCCAGATCAGAGTAGTTCTTCTTGAGACCCATGAGAGTCGCGACTACACCCACAAGTAAAACTAAGAGACCGACGTTTGGGTAAAAATATATACTGCCCGGTCTAAGGAAGACAACTGCAAGCACATTGAAAATAAAGACAAATGTTAAAGTAATGACGCAGAATAATTTGGCAAGGTAGGTTTCCTCTGTTTCTCCTTTTCTCCTCGTATAAAGCACAGCGATGATATTAAAAGCCGCAATAAAAATCAGGATTCTTCCTATTAACAGGGAATATCCGTAAACGTTTCCGGAGAATTCAATGCCGTTCCACGGCAGTTCAACATTTGGATACTGTGTTACATACCATGGAAGAAATGAACTTATGATTACAAGAAATGATCCGTAAAGAGACCATTCCTCATGGTTTTTAAGTGATAACTTCTGTAACATAGAATTAATTTCTTTTATATGGATAAATAACTAACCCCAGAAAGGATAGCTTCCATGGTTAGTTTTCAATCTGACTGAAGCATTCTTCCATCCTTCCTTGTTTCCATATAAATCCTCAACCAGCAACTCCTCCTCGTAATAGTTCCAGCTCCATCCAAAAACCCACCACTCGTTCTGACCTCTGTTAGTTAACCTTATACTTGTTTCAGTGCTATCATCAGTTTCCAAATCAAGCTTCACATGAGTCCTGTATTCGTAGCACTTTTCATACTCCCTCCGACCAAAACAATCGACCTCATCCAAGTTTCTTCTTGGTCGGAGCATGGGCTCTTCTCCGAATGGGTCCTCGGTAGATACCCTTCTATCTGTATTTGTACGGTTTTCCACTGTGAATGAAAGTTCAAGGAACTTGCTTCCATCGTAACGTGTTCTCCTCTCTGCCGTCGCGTTTTCATTTTCCAACTTCAGCATCGTGTATCCGTCTACATCAACATGGCTTACTTCCCATTCTTCACTCGAAACTACGTAGTCACTGTAGTAAGGTCCGTTCAAAGAAGCAACAGGAAGGTATATTTCAACATTCTCCAGAGAACCGCTTGCGTAAATGCTTGCCTCGTAATCGTAACTGGAGCTGAAGGAGTCCCTGTATAAGTAATAGCTAAATGCCGTAAGCCCACCCAAGAATAAAAGAATAAACAGTATGATTACACCCACCACTAAGAAAAACATCCTGAGTTGTCTATTTTCAAAAAACTCTTCGTCTTCACCCACTTACGTCACCCAAAAACACAAGACGTTGATCATTATGTGCAGGTCACTTGTCACTGCCCTAGAAATCTTATATCAATCGGATCTCCTCGAAAGGCTCATCCCAAGGCCCATGAGCAGAAAACCAGCTCCTAGTCCTAATAGCGTACCGACAATTATCTCGTCGTAGAGGAAACCCATAGCTATGCCTATGAAAAGACAACCAGGAATGAAAAGCTCGTATGGTTCGTCTTTGTCCTCAGGCATAGGTCATTATTTGTTTCGAAAGTATAAATAACTCAGTACAAGACTCTGCAGCTTAAATCCTAGAAGCCTGTTTTTCAAAATGTTCTTTAAAAGCTTCCTCTACTTTATCGGAGTCCAAGTCACCGAATACATTTCCTTCGAAATCCACTTCCTCATCCATTTCCTCTTCGAACTTTCTCATGTATTCATCAACCTTCTCCTCGTTAATAATCCACTTGTGGATCCTCCAGTTCTGTCCGGTATACAAACTCTCTTCCTGACTTTCTGATCTGAGTAGACTGGCATCTTCGAGCATGTAAAATATATCTCTATCCTCCTTCTCAAGGTGGTTGTCAAGTGTCTCGTAACCAAAGCCGAAGAAGTTCAATACATGTTCCGCAAGCCTTTCAGAGCTATCGTAATCTTCAAAATAATCACTACTGTCAAGATCTTTGCACTTGTAAGATATTGCCTTTGCAAATTCTTCAACTTTTATAGTCATTCTATCACATATTCGGAGAACCAAGTCTGTTTTGAAGGCTTAAAAAACTATTGTTTCTGGTCAACTCCAACAAAACCGTAACAGAGAAAAGGTTTAAATTCTTTAGGAATCCTTTTACATTGTGATATTATGGTCGATTGTATGTACAGATGTTATTTTGGGAGAGAAGACAACACGGCCAATAAGACTGAAGAAGAAGAAAGACTTTACTCGATGAAACATGAGGCTTTGATCCAAGAGTAAAGTTATGGAAGTAACAATAGAGAAAGTCAACCTTTAATTAACGGCAGTCTTCTCTGAAATTGCATATAAATATATAACTCCAACGGAACATTTTTACTCAAATTCTTTTATGTCTCTTACCTTTGATATCTTCTCCATGTACTCTCGAATGGAGTATTCGCTGTCCTGAACTTCCTTTATCTTACAACCATCAACACTGCAGTCAATTGTCTCAAAGTTCCCTTCTTTTCTGGCCTCGCGAATGAAATCAAAATATGCTATTCCTTCAAGTCCTGGAGAAGTAGAAGACTCAGAAAAGGTTTTTACAACCATAATCATCCTCCTATGGTTTCATATTAACTTTCAGTTTATTTAAAGCCTTTGCACTCCATTCAGGAAGCTTAGAAGTCTGCTTGAGCATTCAAACTAATTTAAGCCTGGAAAAGTAATAAAATTCCATGGAATACCTTAAGACAGCCAAGGTAGTATTTTCGATACTCGTCAGCCTTAGCGCCGGCTTCGTAGGTTCTATTTTTACAGCCCAAACAGTAGATACATGGTACGAAGGTCTTGCAAAGCCGTGGTTCGCTCCACCGGGCGGGCTTATAAGCGTGATATGGATAACCCTGTATATTCTCATCGGAATTTCCCTTTACATCGTACTGACAAAGGATCTTACACAAAAAGCTGTCAAGGTAGCTTTGGGTGTCTTTGGAGTTCAACTTTTTCTAAACGCTTTGTGGTCTTACCTCTTCTTCGGACTTACTTCGCCTCTATACGGACTTGTAGGCATCGTAGCTCTCTGGATAGCCATAGCCGCGACGATATACACCTTCCGTAAGGTATCGAGAAAGGCCTCTTACCTCCTTTACCCTTACATAGTCTGGGTAACCATAGCACTCGCCTTGAACTATTCGATATACGTTATGAACTAGTGTTAATCCCAGCAAAAGAAATCATCTATAAGAACTTTACTTTGAAAAATGAAAAATGGATAACTTTCAGTATTTGTAAGAATTCGAAACGCTTTGATTTTGTAATTCTGGCCAGAAATCCTCTGATTCGTAATCCTCGGGAATTTTTCCTTCCTCTATAAGGACATCAAACACCTCTTGTTTATAATTATTCAAAAGTTTAGCATCATCTAAATCCTGTTGCCGGGATTTGGCAGATCTTGTAACAGTGTCATTGTAGGCCTTTCTTTTGGCTCTGATGAGTTGATCGGGGTTAGGAACCTGAAGATCGAGGTTTGTTATCTCAGGAAAATCCTCGTTAAAGTCTACTGTCAAATCCCTTTCCTTCTCCAGGTCGTTCATGAAGGGATAATCAGTTATAAGGTCTATGAACGTCTCGGGCTTACCTGGATTAAGGACTCTTGTGCCACTCATTTTTTCTCTGGGAACGCGAGCACCGTTTCTTCCAGCAGGGAAGTCATACTCATCTGCCAGTTCAAAGATAGGAACTATGTCGTTAGTTGCAATGTCTATGTCATCGGTTTCTCTGTATTCATGTACCTCTCCTTCATCCTTTATTTTCTCCAGTAAGTATCTGAAGCCTATGCCACCAACCAGGTAACCTTCAATTTCCTTTCCATGGGTACCAAGAACTTTATCAAACTCTTCTATCGTTTCATAGGCCTCGTCCCAGGTTTTCATAGTTGTTACTTATAGGTAATTATATTTAAAGCTTTTGTTAATACGGTACAGAGCCATGTATTTCTAAAAGGTATTTGGAATCCGACAGCTCTGATATTTAAATACCATAATCCCTAAACCATATCCATTGAGGGTAATCTAAGATGTCCGAGGAAACTAAAGACAAGGAGAAGGAAAAGCTGAAGAACCTGGAGAAGCTCTCGGAAAGGGGTATGAATCCCTACGGTTCCTACAGGTACGAGAGGACGCACACCTGTCAGGAGGTAACCGAGGATTTTGAGGAACTACAGGGAAGTGAAGCGAAGGTATGCGGAAGGATTGTGGGCATAAGAGAACACGGAAAGATAATATTTATGGATATCAAGGACAGGACAGGTACCGTACAGGCAGTTCTGAGGGAAGATGAGATAGGCAACGGCTTCGGAAACCTAAGCCTCCTTGGAAGAGGAGATTTCCTGGGTGTTGAAGGTGAAATAGACAAGACCAGCCATGGCGAAGAGTCAGTCATGGCCACAGACTTCGAGATTCTCTCCAAGGCTCTGAGGGATATCCCGCCTAGAGGACAGAAACTCGAAAACAAGGAGAAGAGGTACAGACAACGTTACTTGGATCTAATATCCAACGACGAAACAAAGGAAGTCTTCAGGAAGAGACATGAAACTATAAAGGCTATGGAAGAGTTTCTACAGGACGAGGAGTTCATAGAGGTCGAGACACCTATCCTACAGGAGGTCTACGGCGGAGCTCTCGCAAGGCCTTTCAAGACACACCACAACACATTAGACCGCGAGTTCTATCTGAGAATCTCAAACGAGCTCTACCTCAAAAGGTTGATAGTTGGCGACTACGAAAAAGTATACGAAACAGTGAAGGACTTCAGAAACGAGGGTATAGATACAACACACAATCCAGAGTTCACGCAGATGGAATGCTACTGGGCCTTTGCTGACTACAAGGATATGATGGAGCTTACCGAGGAGATGATATCCCATATAGCTGAAGAGGTTCTCGGAACTACAAGTATAGAGTACAACGGTCAAGAGATAGATCTCTCCACTCCGTGGGAAAGAGTAACTATGCTTGAAGGTCTTGAAAAATATGCAGGAATAGATGCTGATGATATGACGAGAAAAGAGCTGGCGATCAAGGCTGAGAATAAAGGCCTTAAAGTCGATGAAAACGACCGTTGGGGCGATCTAGTGGCTTTACTGTTTGAAGAGCTTGTCGAAGAAGAGTTGGTACAGCCTACTATCGTGTATGACTACCCCATCGAGATTTCACCTCTCGCCAAGAGGAAAAGGGGCGATGAAAGGCTCACTGAAAGGTTCGAAATATTTATAGCAGGCGATGAGCTTGGAAACGCTTACTCCGAGCTCAACAATCCCATAGAACAGAAGAAGCGGTTCGAGGAGCAGGTGAAGATGAGGGAAGAAGGCGACATGGAAGCTCACGGTATGGACAAGGACTACATACGCGCTTTAGAATACGGTATGCCGCCTACCGCGGGACTTGGAATAGGCGTAGACAGACTGGTCATGCTTCTAACGGACAAGCAGTCCATAAAAGAAGTAATAGCCTTTCCACAGATGGCCGAGGAAGAAGGGGAGATCAGACTCAGAAGTGATAAAGTCGAGGATTAATTGCTGAACAGATATTTATTCTTTGGGTAATAGTTTTGTAGTATGTCAGAATCTAGTACGTATTCGGAAAGATTTATGGATCAGCTTGAGGCTCTGGAGGAGGAGTTTGAAGAAATTAAAAGTTTTGCAGACGATGTTTCTCGCCAAATGGAGGAAAATAACGTAGGATACGGGGACAAGACTCTGATAGAAAGAAAAGGTAGGGAAGAACGCGAACCTGGAATAATTGGTGAACTGTTTGATATTCCGGGTATAATTCCCACGATGAACCGCATTGGAAGTAGATACGAAGGGAAGTTTGCACTAAACATTCCTCTCAAAAATGAGAAGTATATTATAAAAAATTCTGAAGAAGAATACGAACTTCATTTCCCTGACATACCTCCTAACACCTTGGTATACCCCAAACATAATCTAGAGTTCAAGGAAAATGTAGTCGAAAGGTTAGACGAAAAGTACGGCATAAAGATAGAGGATGAATGTAAATAGTTAATCTTCTCTATAGTCCTGAAACATCTGCAGCAATATCCCTTTCCTCTAGCTCTTCGATAAGTCTCCTCTCAACTTCATCCAAAGAGGTCTCAGGAACTTTAAAGCTGCTGTAATCCTCCAGTTCTCCATCAAAGGCCTTTACCTCTCCCCTACCGACTATGTAGATGTAGTCCTCTGTTATAAACGAAAGTCTTCCTGAAGCATTGATTTTTTCAACTTCAAACTCTTCTTCCGTAAGGTTCGCAACGAAGCTTCTTCCGTGCCCTGTTATTATTGCCTTTCCAAGAGAGCTATCAACCTGCACCTCCCCGCCAGCTCTATATCTATCATCTTCAATAACCTTTCGATGCTCCTCCTCCAGATTTTCATCCAGACGGAGAAGTACTGTCTCCCAGTCCTCGTTTTGTCCTACCACAAAGAAACCTTCTGAAAGTGGATGCACGGAAACCGATGATAGGTCCAAAGTTTCCAAAAGCTCCTGGTCCTCGATTCCATATATCTTCGTTTCCTGTCTGCTTATGAACATTTTACCTTCATGTACTTCAGTGTTTGACCACCGAGTATCCACGAATTTTTCATCATAATCCTCCACTTCACCTTCTTCTATCACGAAGAAATCGT